>CESQ01170769.1_pt1 | contig 50874 bp, 47 predicted proteins | sample 361401 | NCBI WGS metagenome assembly CESQ01 (sample SAMEA2622119, study PRJEB7988) | marine metagenome | isolation source: saline water (ENVO:00002010), including | reverse complement strand
GAAACCTCCTGCCGCACCCCGTTACGCTATTTGCCCTTCTGGCAGTGGGTATCGTTATTCTGAGTGGCATACTCGGTTATTTTGAGGTATCCGTTATCGACCCGCGCCCAGAGGGCGCAAAAGGGCGTTCGCCAGATGGCACCATTGAAGTTATTTCTCTGCTGAGCGCCGAAGGGCTCCAGCGCATCGTAACTGGCCTGGTGACTAACTTCACCGGCTTTGCGCCGCTTGGTACGGTATTGGTTGCGCTACTGGGTGTTTCAGTAGCTGAGCACTCAGGTTTACTGTCTACTGCAATGCGGGCACTGGTAATGAACGCGTCCAAGCGCATGGTGACCTTCGCGATTGTATTTGCCGGGATTATCTCGAATACCGCATCAGAGCTGGGCTATGTGGTCCTTATCCCACTTGCCGCGATGATTTTCCACGCTCTGGGGCGTCATCCACTGGCAGGTTTGGCCGCGGCGTTTGCCGGGGTATCTGCCGGATATAGCGCTAACTTGTTGCTGGGTACGGTTGACCCGTTACTCTCTGGTATTACCGAAGCGGCAGCACACATGATCGACCCCGACTATGTCGTCGGCCCAGAAGTGAATTGGTATTTCATGTTCATCAGCACGTTTTTGATTGCTGGTATGGGTACGCTGGTAACAGAGAAAATCGTTGAGCCTCGTTTAGGTAAATACGATGCAAACGACGCATCAGTGAAGCTTGATGAGCAAAAAATGGCTGCGCCGACAGCACAGGAAATTCGCGCGCTGAAATGGGCGGGTGTTGCATTTGTCGCGGTATGTGCAGTGTTAGCGCTAACTGTGGTGCCTGAAAACGGTATCCTGCGTCATCCGGAAACCGGCGCGGTGGCAGGCTCGCCGTTTCTTAAGGGCATAGTCGCATTTATTTTTATCAGCTTTGCCGTACCGGGGTTTGTTTACGGTCGTATCGCTGGCACGATGAAAAACGACAAAGACATTATCGATGCCATGTCCAAGAGCATGGGCTCAATGGGACTGTATATTACGCTGGTGTTTTTCGCTGCGCAATTTGTGGCCTTCTTTAAATGGACCAATCTGGGCACGGTAATGGCGGTTGAAGGGGCAGCGCTGCTGCAGCAACTGGGTTTAGATGGCCCGGAAGTATTCTTCCTGTTCATTTTGATGTGCGGCATTGTTAACTTGTCACTGGGCAGTGCGTCGGCACAATGGGCTGTGACTGCCCCGGTGTTTGTGCCCATGCTGATGCTGGTGGGATTTGCGCCCGAAGTCATTCAGGCGGCGTACCGCATAGGTGATTCGGTTACCAATGTTATTTCGCCGATGATGAGCTATTTTGGCCTGATAATGGCCATGGCCGCCAAGTACAAGAAAGATGTGGGAATGGGTACGCTGATTGCCATGATGCTGCCCTACAGTATGGTATTTATTGTTGGCTGGACCCTGTTGTTTTACATCTGGGTATTTGTGTTGGGGATGCCGGTCGGACCGGGCGCCGCGACTTATTATCAGCCGTAGTAGTCTGTTTGGGTATACGCCACGTAGTATGCCCAAACAGTAAGTAATAACAGCGAGATAGTAATCAATGAAATTCACTGGAAATGCCGGGTTTACCCACGGTCAGTCAGACAAGATAGGCGTGCTAATTACCAATCTGGGAACGCCTCAAGCGCCAACAAAAGCGGCGCTGAAACCCTATCTGAAAGAGTTTTTGTCTGATCCCCGGGTGGTAGAAGTGCCGCGGTTGATTTGGTGGTTTATCCTCAACGGCGTTATTTTGAATATTCGCCCCAAACGCTCAGCTGAAGCCTATGCGTCAGTGTGGTCAGAACAAGGTTCGCCACTCATGGTTCACACTAAGGCTCAGGCCGAAGCGCTGGCTAAACGTTGTGCGACCGAGTTTGGTGACAACGTGGTGGTGGAATTTGCCATGCGCTATGGCGAACCGTCGGTAAGTGGCACCATCGACCGCATGCTCAGCCAGGGCGTACGCAAGTTACTGGTTTTGCCACTTTACCCACAGTACAGTGCATCTACGGTGGCATCAACCTTTGATGCTGTAGCCCATGATTTTGTAAAGCGTCGCTGGTTACCGGATTTTCGATTCGTGAGTCACTATCACGATCGACCCGATTATATTCAGGCAGTGGCAGATAAAATTCAGCAACACTGGCAGCATTACGGTCGGGCCGACAAGTTGATCCTGTCGTACCACGGGGTGCCAAAACGCTATCTGGACAGCGGTGATCCTTACCATTGTGAGTGCCATAAAACGTCACGCCTGATAGCCGAGGCGCTGGGTCTGGATAAATCAGAGTATATGACAACATTCCAGTCGCGCTTTGGCCGTGAAGAGTGGTTGAAACCTTACACCGACGAAACCTTAAAAGGATTACCCGCTCAAGGCGTGAAGTCAGTGCAAGTGGTATGTCCGGGTTTCTCTGCGGATTGCCTTGAAACCATTGAGGAGATTGGCGAGGAAAATCGCGACTACTTCATGGAAGCTGGCGGTGAGCGATATGAATATATCCCGGCGTTGAACAGCGAACCGGAACACATCAATATGTTGTTCGGATTAATTAAGGAAAACCTGCATGGCTGGCAGGTGTCAGACAACAATGCACAGCGTGAGCAGCTGGCGAGGGAGTTGGGAAGCAAACAATGAACAATACAACGGGAGTCACAGCACCTGCTGAGTTGCTTAAAGCACAGAAGCTGGCTAATCGTTTAGACACTGCCTTCAAACTCCCGTTTATACCGTTTCGTATTGGTCTTGATGCCATTATAGGCTTGATCCCGGGGCTGGGTGATGCGGTTATGCTTATCGCCGCGTTAAGAATTGTGTACCTCGGCAAGAAAATGGGGCTTCCACCGGGCCTGGTGAAAGTCATGTTGCGCAATGCGCTACTTGATTTTGGTTTGGGATTTATTCCCCTGGTCGGTGATATCGTAGACTTTTTCTATAAAGCGAATCAGGCCAATGTGCGCGTTATGGAAAAATACTGGGTCAGCCAGAATAAAGACGCCATCGACGCTAACGCCAAATCCGCCTTGGAGGCCTGGTCGGCCAAACAGCAGTAACCAGTTTAATTTTGCTGCTTGGCTGAGCGAAAGAAGTGGCGGCTACGGTGCGCCTGTTTGGGCAAGGAGTAAACTGACTGGGGCGCTTCGAACCTGCCAGACACACAGTTTCTCCCCGCGCGTTTTGATTCGTACAAGGCTTCATCGGCCCGTTTAAGCGCTTTTTCTATTAACCCATTGACCACATTCGCACAGCCAATCGACACCGTTACCGACAACGACTCTTCCTCAAAAATGGGGATGCTAAGCGCCTCAATGGCATGTTGTAAGGTATTGGCGGCAATGATGACACCTTCGGGATCAGTGTGCGGTAGCAATATTGCAAACTCTTCCCCGCCGTAACGACACACTGAATCTGTGTCTCGCACCAGACGCCGTAGATTCCAGGCAATATGACGAATGACTTTGTCGCCAACGTCATGGCCGTAGCGGTCGTTCACCTGTTTAAAGTGATCTATGTCAACCAGCATTAACCCCACGCCACCGCCAACACGTCGTTGATGAGCCAATTGCTGGTCTATTACTTGTTTAAAGCCACGTCGATTCAATAACTGGGTGAGTTCGTCGTAAAGTGCCACGGCACGTAGTTTCTTTTCTAATTTGCGACGCGTGCGATCGGTTTGTTCATGCACACTGGCCCCTATCATAAGCACAACAAACAGAAACCAGCACACGGCAATGACATAGCTGCCAAAGAGACTGGACACCTGAGTGCTGGCAACTGAGCGAATAACCAGGTAGCCAGTGCCAAAGAAAAACATCCCGCCAACAATAAACTGCACCCGTGCGATCTGTCCGCCTAAATGTGGGGAAAGTACCGCGCGGACTGTGCCCCGATTCGCGGTGATTCCTAACACTGATGCAGCCAGAAAAAAGCTGAGTGTCACGGTAAATAAAGACATATCCTGATAGAAGGCGGGAATCTGGTATGCGTACCCGGTGAGCGCCATCGTTGAAATACAAAGCGCCATTAAAGCCAGGGCCTGACAAATTGTGGAGTGTCGAGCCTTTCGGGCCCAGATGGCCATTAACAAGCAACTGATCACTAAGAAAGTGTTACCCGATAAGCGATTTGAAGGGTGGAGCTGGAAAATTTCAGCCAGATGGGGTGAAGAAAAAAAGGTATCTGACGACTGTACTGGAAAGGCCATATTTAACAGTAAAAGGCTCAGCATGGCCAAAGCAACAGCGACTTGCAGGCTAATTGAAACGACCTTTTTCCTGAATTGCAAAATCAAGGAAAAAGACAACGACAAAAACAATATAGCGGTAAAAGGATGGGTTGCAGGCCCACCCGCCACCGGACGGTAAAGATACTCTATGTCGAAAGCATGCCCTGCCAGTACACAGGCTGCCAGACCTATAACCAAATAAGCGAGCTGGGTGCCGGTTTTTTTTGCGACTACGATTAAGGAATGGTGCGGCGTTGTGTACAAAGCCGTAAATTGCAGGTTCATCGATACGCTCCTATCACGATTACTTAAAACGTAGTGTGAAAAATGCACAATTTCAACTTTAGTCTAAGTTTAAATGGTGCGGTAATGTGGGCTTTGATCAATTCCTGTGTGAGGGGGGTATTAAACTTAAACCTATTACCGTTATGAACAAACACAAATTGAAAAGCATAGTTTTCGTCAGTAAGTGGGTGGTCTCTTAAGTAAGTGTTCATGCAAGTGCGTTGGTTATACTATACTTCCCGCCCAGTGATGGCGTCTTTGGAATAGTCCAGATGTTAGACAAAAGTCAGTTAAGTCAACCTATTAATGATAATACCTCGGCACAGGAAATCGCCCGGTTTAATCAGATGGCCAGGGAGTGGTGGGACCCGAACGGTAAGTTCAAAACCGCGTTGGCGTTTAATACCACGCGCGCTGCTTATATGATTCAACATTTGGCTTATTGTCACAATCGCGACCCCAATTCGGAGCGTTGTTTACAGGGCCTGTCCGTCTTAGATGTCGGCTGTGGTGGTGGCTTGATAAGCGAAGCGCTGGCCAGAAAGGGCGCCGATGTAACGGGCATTGATGCCAGTGCAGTGAGTATTGAGGTAGCCAAAGCACACGCGGCTCAATCCGGATTGAATATTCGCTATTCGCACCATCTTGCCGAGCAGGAAGTACAGGCTGGCAACAAATACGATATCGTCATTAACGCTGAGGTCGTGGAACATGTTCCGGATCAGCCCGCACTTATTGGCCAATGCGCACAGCTTGTCAGTCCAAAAGGGACATTGGTGCTAGCGACGTTAAACCGTACCTGGCTGTCCTGGCTGATTGCTATTGTGGGCGCAGAGTATGTAATGCGTTATCTACCGGTGGGTACCCATGACTGGAAGCAATTTGTAAAACCGGTAGAGTTAGCCAGCTGGGTTAAGCCGGAAAAGTTTGAATCCGTCTATGAAACCGGCATGAAACTGAATCCGCTTTCAGGCCAGTGGCGGTTGTCTTCGTCTCTCAAGGTAAGTTATATACAGCTTTATAAACGCCACTTCATCGACTAATCTGACTGTTCTGCAGGCGTTTAAAAAGGAACTGACGATGACTTACACTGTTTATGATGCTTCCCGGGCACCCAATCCGCGCCGGGTACGCATGTTTCTGGCGGAAAAAGGCGTTGATGTTAACTATGTTCAACTGGATATCCAGAAAGGAGAAAACCTGTCACCCGCCATGCTTGCCAAAAATCCGATGGGAAAGTTACCCATTCTGGAATTGGCTGATGGCACCTGTATTAGTGAAACCGACGCGATTTGTACCTACATAGAAGCCATGCATCCGGAACCGCCGTTACTTGGAACCACACCATTAGAAAAGGGCATCGTGGGCATGTGGCAGCGCCGGGTCGATCAGTGTCTGATGTTGCCCGTTACCCAGTGTTTTCAACATTCTACCGGTTATTTCAAAGACCGTATGACCCCTGTGCCTGCTTTTGGAGAACAAGCCGGTAAAGATGTTGTCGCATTTCTGGATATCCTCGACGCGCATTTGGGCGAGAGTGACTTCATTGCCGGTGATGCATTCACCGTTGCTGACATTATTGCGCTGTGCGCAATCGACTTTGCCCGCGTAGTTAAAATCAGAATGGCTGAGCATCAGGAAAACCTGAAGCGTTGGCATCAAGTCGTTAGCGCAAGAGCCAGCGCGTCGGCTTGAGTAAAACACACACCGTTTTCTAATCTGCTTTCAAAACCAGGGTGTCCATTCCTGGTAAAGAGACATCATTTACACTGATGTCTCGACGTATTTATTATCTCAAATGCATTTCTACTGTCCATGATGCGCATTCATATTGTGAATGTGGGAGCTAGTGGACCTCTCCACCTTCAGATTTAGTGATTAATGCGCTAATTTTTAAGGAAAATTCAATAAATACTACAAATCTTGCTGGTATCGTGTAGTAAGTCTGGCGTGTCCAAATAGTCATTTTTCACTTGAAAGTTTCGAAAATTAATGAAATGTTAACAAAATAATAACAATGGTTAGACCTCTGACGAGAGCCTAACGACAGAACATTAATGACAACTGAAAATACACAATACAGGACACACACATGAAAAAAGCACTCTATTTCGCTTGTTTGGCATGGTTGTTTAATGCTGCTGTACCTGCCTACGCGGCCCCTGATACCTCAACCAAATATCCGATTGTGCTTGTGCACGGCCTGTTTGGATTTGATGACGCCCTGGGCGTTGATTACTTTTACAAAGTGCCTAATAAACTGACACGCTACGGCGCGAAGGTATACACCGCTACCGTGTCACCTGCCAATTCCAGTGAAGTACGAGGTGAGCAGTTGTTAGCGTATGTACAGGAAGTATTAGCACATTCAGGCGCTGAAAAGGTTAACCTGATTGGTCACAGTCATGGTGGCCCAACTATCCGGTACGTCGCCAGTGTTGCGCCCGAGCTGGTTGCATCAGCAACTTCAGTTGCAGGTGTGAATCAGGGCAGTAAGGTTGCAGATTTAGTGCGCAAAAGCCTGGATGAAGACTCGCCACAAGAAGGCGTTGCCGGCACGGTTGTGAATGCGTTTGCGAATGTAATTGAACTGGTTTCAGGTTCAGATCCACGTGAGTTGCCAACAGACAGCGTAGCGGCAATGGATTCGCTTACCACAGAAGGCGCAGCCAAATTTAATGCTCGCTATCCAGAGGGTATGCCAAGTGGTTACTGCACAAATGACGGCGATATGCTGGCCGAAAATGGTGTGTACTATTTTTCATGGAGTGGTGGCAAGACACTGACTAATCCGCTTGATGTTAGCGATCCGCTTATGGTGTTAACCGGCCTGGCATTTGACGAGCCCAACGACGGCCTGGTGTCCAGCTGTAGCTCTCAGTTGGGGTATGTTATCAACGACCGCTATCGCATGAACCACCTGGATGAAGTTAATCAGGTTTTTGGTATTCATCACTGGTTTGAAACCGATCCGGTACAGGTATTTGTAAAACAGGCGCAGCGCCTGAAGTCACTGGGCCTGTAACGTGCGAAAAAGCGTAATACTGATTGCGCTTTTGGTGCTGGTGGTGGGGTTAAAACTCACCACCACGTCAAAGCAACAACAACCTGAAAGCGATGTTGAAAGGGCAATCACGTCAAACAAGATGGAATCTACCCCGGCGGTTGATTCAGATGACAGCACACAACCTCACCATTCAATTAACCCTGTTCCCTCAGAGCGCCTGTTTACATTGCATGCGGGGCTAAAGGACGAGTTTGACGCTTTTATTTTTGCGCGAGAAGGTCTCGGACCAGACGCTATTCTGGCTGAATATCGGGAAAACAAAATTCAACAAGGTTACGACGGAGAACAGCTCGCCGCTTACATGGATTTGTTCACACGGTACGTGGAATACAAAGTGGCTTTGCTGGCGCTCGAACCAGAAGATGGACTGGCTACACCGGACCTGGAAGCGATTACAGCAAGAATGGACGCGCTAACACAGATGCGCTACGACTTCTTTTCGGAACCGGAGTATGAATGTCTGTTCGCCGAAGACGTTGCGTTTGATCTGGCTGCTTTTGAGCGCCTGAGAATATCTCAGGATCCTTATTATTCCGAAGCGCAAAAAGCGGCGCTTATTGAGCAGCAGTTGGCTGCGCTGCCCGAGTCTCAAAAGCAAGGTTTTACAGACTCGATGGAAGTCAAAGCATTGCGTGAACTAGCCATTCAATATGAAGGCGAAACTTTGTATAACGCCGCATCGGCAGAGTTCGGCGCCGAGGTGGCAGCTCGCCTGCAGGCAACAACGGAAAAACGTCAGGCCTGGCAGAAAAAGGTAAAGAGTTACAAGCAGTGGCACAATGCATTGCAACAAGACCAGCAAATGACCGATGCAGAGCAACAACAGGCTATTGAACAATACATGGCAACACATTTCAGCGACGCAGAGAAAAAGCGCTTGCGGGTTTTTCTGGAAAACCCCGAGTTACTTGGCATATAACAAGTAAGAATAAGGGGGCTCGGTATTCCCAAACTTCCTAAGTGTGTACAAACGGGTAAAAAGTCCGGCGTATCAGCACTAAAATCCTGAATTAATACCATAAACTCACGGTGATACTATCTGGTACAACGTGGAGTGATGGTTTTGTTCAAATACACTGTTCTGACTGGCATTATTATTTTGCTGTTAGGTGGCTGTTCAACGAATTCTGCACCGCCTTATGAGCGAGGGAAAAGCCCCGAAAGCCGAACCGAATACAATGGAATAAAGGGTTTGGCACAAAAGCAAAAAGATCAGAACTACCTCATGTCTTTGGCGTTGCAGCGTCAATGTGATGCGGCTCGCATCGACCTGGCTGTCGCACAATCCACGGGTGATGAATATGGCGAACAAGCCAGTCAGGCAATTATTCAAAAGACGTGTGTGACGAACCCTTGAGCGTAAATCACAATCAGATATTCAGCTTTGATAGCGAATGTGATTCACTGGAAATACTTGTTCAACTGCGCTAAATCATCTTTAAGGCCAGTGGAGTAGTAGAGTATTAAAGCCTCTTACTTAACACCTCCCTACTGGGTCAAAAGCAAAGATTTCAAGGAATGATTGATGTGTTATTCAACTCATTTAAAAAAACGTAAAAGACTGCGTCTTTTTACGATGTTCATAGCTTGCGTTTTCGTTTTGGGATGTTCAACGCCTAATATGACTGAGCAGGATAAACAGGTTGAAATAATCAATGAAGAAGTTGGTAAGCTCATTGCTAACACTAAGATTAGCGCAGTATCCGTAGCATTCGTCACAGAAGGCGTCGTGAGTACCTATCATTACGGTGAATTTTCCGATGGCTCAAGTCCATCCGACAATACCCTTTACGACATAGGTTCTATTACCAAAACGCATGTCGGATTAATCTTAGCGCAAGCCGTATCTGATGGGCTCATAGAACTTGATGCGCCAATCTCTCGATACCTCGATAGTGTTAATAAAGAGGCATTACAATATCAAGGCGTAGAAATCACAGTCAGGCATTTAGCGACACATATCTCTGGACTACCAACAGATCTATCGTGTGATGGGGCTAACCTCTTACCAGATGAAAGGTTGACATGTTTTATTGCCCACGATGATGAAAACCTACTCAACATATTAAACGGATATACACTTCAAGAAAAACCAGGAAATAGATATCGTTATTCAAACGCAGGTGTTCGACTCATCGGTATCGTACTGGAAGAGCTATACAATGCGCCGGTAGAACAACTTCTTAAGCGCTTTGTTTTTACGTCTACTGGGCAAATCGAGACCTATGCTCACTTTTCTGAAAGTGAACGTGCAAGGTGGAGACGAGGGGTACATGAAAACGGTCTCCGTACACCTGACGCGTCTGACTACTTTAATGCAGCGGGAGGCCTAAAATCCACAGTGCCAGATATGGGCAGATACCTAAGTTATTATCTCAACAGCGACAATAAGATAGCTGAAAAGGCACTAACTTTGCTGGCTGGAGACGAAGACGGGTTAGGCAGAGCCTATATTTGGAATACGTTTAGATTAGATTCAAAGGGGCAGTATTATCACGGCGGTGGTACTTTCGGCACGTCAGCCTGGATATCCATTTATCCCAGAGAAAGACTAGGTATATTCCTCGTTACACCTTATGTATCTGACTCGGCACAAGAGCAGCTAAATATAACGGCCAATACAATCATCGAAAAATATCGTCAGAAGTGAACTAGTACAGCTTAATCAGTTGATGTTGCTCCAATGATATCCAACAAATTTTCACTGCTCACAGTCTGTTCAAAGCGGCAGACTTTCACCTTCTTTTCACCCGACTTGGTTTATTGTTGACTGCATACTATTTTTTAACTGAATGGCACTCGCCTCGAAATAACGCCCTATGCTAAACAAAAGTTATATTACAGACCGCCTTATTCACTGGATATCCGCTATTTTGCTGGTATTTATGCTAATGAACCTTTCCACGCAACTTCATAATATAAATTGGGACATTAAAGGCCAGTTGCTGCATCGTCAGGATGCCGTCGAAGCGCATGCTGAGGTTGGTCTTTTACTTATCGTCCTCACTATCTTAAGGTTATTGTTTACCTGGTTAAACAAAGCCAAATTAAAACGAATGGCACCGCGATCAAAAAAGCATGCGCTAATGATCAAAGGTACACATATTGCTCTCTATGTCTGCCTGATTGGTCTGGCAATTACCGGATTAGCTATGATTAACCATTACGAAATCCCGTTAACGGTACTTGGCGTTGAACTGCCACCAGAAATAGTCGCCTTCTATGATTTTTTCCCCAAGGTTCACCAAATTCATATGTTACTCAAACAGGCAATTTGGTGGCTACTGGGTATCCATATTCTCGGCGTGGTAATGGCCAGACGCTAAAAGCCGACTTAGCAGCAATAGACTTTACTGCGCTTCTACAAGTGGTTTGGCGTTGAGCAATGGCGCGTGTTACGGTGGCTGTTTTCCAGGATTGTACATCCATGGTATCAGCTGCACAGGACGCATTATGAATAATAAAAAAGTTGCCATTATTACTGGGAGTGGTCGAGGTATTGGTGCGGCAACAGCAAAGCTGTTTGCCACGAACGGATATGCCGTATGCGTCAATTACAAGTTGAATGCTAGTGCTGCCAATGCGGTGGCAGAAGAGATCAAGGCTTCAGGTGGCACATGTATAGCGGTTCAGGCTGACGTTTCGCAAGAAGATGATGTTACCCGGTTGTTCGATACTGTTGACCATCAACTCGGTGTCGTTTCTGTTCTGGTGAACAATGCGGGCATACTAAGACAACAAATGCGCCTGGAGGACATGAGCGCAGACAGAATAAATGCCATCCTCATGAATAACGTTACCGGGTACTTTCTGTGTTGTCGTGAAGCCGTGAAGCGGATGTCCACGTGCCATGGCGGAGTAGGGGGCGTTATCGTCAACGTGTCGTCCGGCGCTGCTCGCACGGGCTCTCCCAATGAATACATTGATTACGCTGCATCAAAAGGCGCTATTGATACCTTAACCAAGGGGTTGTCTGTTGAAGTAGCTGCAGAAAATATCAGAGTGAACTGCGTTCGGCCGGGGTTGATTCATACCGATATGCACGCAGACGGCGGCGAGCCAGAACGCGTAGAAAGACTAAAAAGCAAAATTCCAATGCAGCGTGGCGGCCAGCCTATCGAAGTCGCAGAAGCGATATACTGGTTGGCCTCCGATAAATCTTCCTTTGCAACCGGTAACTTTTTGGATTTAACCGGGGGCTTGTGAAGGCTGGTTGAATCTTTCTGTGTTTGGGTCGTTGAGGCTTCAAAATCCAGCGTCACCGAATCAACCGTTTCAAAGCCTCCAGAGTATCAGCTTCGCTGGCAGGTTTATCCCAGCGAATACGGTGAACGCGGGGAAAGCGAAGGGCCACGCCGGATTTGTGGCGGGTTGACGGATGCACTGCGTCGAAGGCCACTTCCAGCACCAGTGCTTTCTCTACTTCACGGACTGGCCCGAATCGCCCGGTAGCGTGTCGCCTTATCCAGTTGTCGAGCTTTTTCAATTCATCGTCTGTGAAGCCTGAATAGGCTTTGCCAATCGGCAGTAATTTGTCGCCTTCCCACACGCCAAACGTATAGTCAGAGTAAAAGCTGGAGCGTTTGCCATGACCGCGCTGGGCGTACATGATTACTGCATCTGCTAGCAGTGCTTCCCGTTTCCATTTAAACCACTGGCCAACGGGTCTGCCTGCAGTGTAGGGGCTAGCCAGGCGCTTTAGCATTAAGCCTTCAACGGAAGGATCGTCTGCGGCTTGCCGATACGCTGCATCAAGCTCCTCTTCATCGTGTATCGCCAACACCGGTGACAGCTGAAAAGCCGGTTGTTGATTGCCGGCTACCCACATTTCCAGGTACTCACGTCTCACATTGAGGGAATGCCGGGTAACGTCTGATTGCTGGTATTTCAAAATGTCGTATAGCATGACGCCAGCAGGGTGCGATGCAAGCAATGCCTTGGTGGGCTTCTTGCGGTTGAGCCGCTGTTGCAACGCGTTAAAGCTATCGATATTACCGTCTTTCATGATCAGTAATTCACCGTCTACCACGCCATGAAAATGCAGTTGCTCCAACACATCGGGAAAGGCGTGACTGATATCATCGCCGGTGCGGCTGTATATGGCTTTTCCATTAGCATTGCACACCAACTGTACGCGAATACCGTCATATTTGTGCTCAATTTGCCAATCACCAGGTTGGGCTTTAATAGCCTCAAGGTCGTCATCTTGTACCGGGTGTGACAGCATCACAGGGTGAAACGTCACTGCATTGGATATATCGGGTTTAGGTTGTTTGCCGTCCAGCCACGCAAATAATTCAGCGTAGGGAGGAGCAAGGGCGTGCCACAGTTGTTCGATCTCTTCGACCGGCACCTGGCCATAGGTCGCCAGGACTTTCTTCACACTGCGTGCCGACATACCGACGCGAAGTCCCCGTGTGCCTAATTTTAGAAGCGCCCATCGTTGCGGTGGCGTCATAATCGACAGGTAGTCGGCAAGCAGTGCGCTAACTTTTTGTTTAGACACCTGTTGGAAGGCGGTTACCAGTTCGTTCAGCGTCGGCAACGTTGTAGGTTGCTCGGTAGCATCAGGCCATAGGTGCGCCACCGTTTCACTGACTTCGCCCACGTAGTCATAACTCATCGCGAACAGGTCCGGGTCAACCCGGCTCAGCATGAGTTGTTTTACAGTATGTCGTTTAAAAAACTCAAAGCGTAGCGTGCCGGCCAGTGCAGCAATGGCCCAGCCGCGATCCGGGTCGGGTGTATTCTTTAAGTATGCCAGTAGCAACCGCTGTTTCTCATTGCTGGCTGTGGTGTAGTAGAGGTTTTCGAGTAACTCACTGAATGCTTGCATGGCTAATCCTGCGTATCGGATTCGTAACCCACCATACTCAAAGCCTGAGCTGTTCGGCCTTGCTGTGTTAACGCATGTAACAGCGCATCTTCACGGCCATGAGTGATCCACACTTCATTCGGGTTAACCTCTTCAATTGTGTCGAGTAGTGCTTGCCAGTCACAGTGGTCCGACACAACCAACGGAAGCTCAACCTGCCTTTGTTTAGCTCTGGCGCGAATTTGCATCCAGCCTGACGCCATGGCTCGCCTCACATTAGGCAGGGTACGTGACCAGCGGTCACTCAATGCAGAAGGCGGTGCCAGCACAATATTGCCAGCCAGTGATTGCTTGTCGCTCACCTCTGCGACGTCAATTAACTCACCCAGCTCAATGCCCTGGCGTTCATATAAATCACACAGTTTACGCTGTGCGCCATGCAGGTAAATGGGCGAGGTATAGCCTATCGCTCGCAATGCCAGTATGACCCGTTGACATTTACCCAAGGCATACACACCCACAAGGTGACATCGTTCCGGAAAGACAGCCAATGAGTCCAGCAGTTTCGCCATTTCCTGCTCGATGGAAGGATGCTTAAACACCGGCAGAGCGAAGGTGGCTTCGGTGATAAATACATCACAAGGCACGGGTTTAAACGGGAGGCAGGTAGGATCTGATTGTCGCTTATAATCGCCGGATATCACCACCCGGGTGCCCCGATAGCAAAGCAGGATTTGCGCTGAACCCAAAATGTGGCCTGCCGGATAAAACACACAGGTAACCGGGTCGTTCAGTGAACCCAGCGTAATTTGTTCGTGGTAGTTTACTGCTTGCGTCGACCCAGCCATGTCTTCACCATAGCGGGTTTGCATAATAGCCAGCGTACTTGATGTGGCGGTTACCGATTGATGCCCGCCAATGGCATGGTCAGCGTGCGCGTGGGTAATTAATGCATGCTCTACGGGGTGAAGCGGGTCGATGTAACAGTCGGCAGGTTCACAATAGAGTCCTTGTGGTTGTTTGTGTAACCACTGTGAAGCGTCCAAAGTAAAATATCTCCCGGTCAGGCGTTAGCGTTTTGATGTCGTCTATAAACATTTATACGCCTGAGGTGATATTTGGATTGCCCCCGTTAGTAACCGCCTTTCACGATGTAATATTCGCCGTTGTAAGTCAGTGAAACGTGTAGCGCAGAGACTTCCTTAGCGGTCTTTCTGCCAATTTTTTTGTCAGCCTCCAGACAGCGATTCTTCAGGTAAGCCATGCCGTCAGCAAACGGTGCCTCAAACAACACATTTTGTGAAAACCGATAACACTTTTCGTTGTCGTCGTAATTCAGCAGCGATTTCATGGGGAAGTCACCATGAGTGCGCCCAATGGTTGGCAGACTGTCATTGTTGCAGCCAGCAAGTGTAAAAATAAATATGTAAAAAACAGCGGTGCGAAGCAGAGTCATGTGTTGGTTACTTTACTGATAAATACGGCCTGCCTGTATCATACCAAGCAATCAGCGATTTTGCGCGATTGCCGGAATTGCCGCGCTAACCACGCAGATAAATTTGCTTGCATAGTTTTAGAAGTGGTTTAGTATGAATTTTGTACAGCAGCATAGTACTAAAGTATTATCCTGATAATAACAATAAATAAGGATGTTTTATGACTACATCTACTAACCGACTTTGCGTGATCTCCGTTTCTGACTATGAAGCAGGGGAGCAAAAAACCTGGCAAGACGAACTGGCGCTGTTAGAGGCGTTATCAAACCAGGATATCGACGAAGACTTCGACGTGGTACTGGTTGAAAGCACGCAGGTGAAGGATCAGCCTGTGCCCGATCAGCTCTACCTGTATATTCCTCAGTTAAAAATCCTGTATTACGATTCCATACAGTCAGCGGTGTTGAAGGATTATGGTGTCAGTCAGTGTCCTCATGAATATATTGCTGTGCTCGAATCTGATTGTACGCCCACGCATAACTGGTTACGTGAGTTAATGACGGGGTTAACGTCTGGTGATTACGCGGCTGCCAGCGGTAGAACCTATTACGGTGAAGACAGCAGTTACCGCCGGGCTTGCAACTTATTGCACCGGGCGTGGGACGATCCCGGTCACTCAGGACAAACCGACAAAGTATCGAATAACGGGGCTATTTACCATCGAGAGATACTGCAGTCTTTTCCATACCCGCATGCAGCCACCCCGTTTTTATCGGCAGAGTTGCGTAACGATAGAATTAGAGAGGCGGGAAACGTATTTTACATGGCACGCGAAGGCGCAATGCAGCACGCCATTGGCGGTCTGACGTTTCTGTGGGATTTGCAGCGTAATAAAGGGCATCAGTGCATGTCGGTCAGCGCGCACAAGAGTCTGTCGTTGTTAATGAGAGAAAAGCTGAAACTGGATTGGTTCCACGCTAAACGCATCGGTAAACAATACCTTCGCTGGTATGACTGGCCGTTGTTTGTGTTCCTGTCATGTTATGAGGTCGTGCCGCATTTGGTGGGGGCGCGCTATGCCAGAGAAGAAGTCGAAGTCATTCCGGGTTCTTCGTATCGATAACTATTCTGATAGTGAAATTGAAAAAAGCGCAACTTATCAATATGTTTGGTAATCTTTTCATGCGCTCCAAGCGTATACAAAATTCACTTAACTTCGCTTAACTTCAACGTCATGTCACTAACGCCTGAGTTCGAGCAGTGGTTCAGCCAACAAGGCTGGACCTTTCGAAGCTACCAATCTGAGATATTCGACAAGGCGTTGCTCCAACAGTCTGTGCTACTGATTGCGCCAACCGGTGCAGGTAAAACCCTGTCAGGGTTCTTACCCGTATTACATCAGTTGAGAAATGTAGACAGTGAGTATTTACATACGCTGTACATATCACCACTTAAAGCCCTGACACAAGATATTCATCGAAACCTGTTACGGCCTATCGAAGAGATGGACCTGCCAATCACAGTGGAAACGCGCACCGGTGACACGCCGTCACACAAGCGGCAACGGCAACGCAAAAAGCCGCCGCATATACTGTTAACCACACCCGAATCACTGATGTTAATGCTGTCGTATGCCGATGCGCCGCAGATCTTTGGCAAACTAAAAACGGTGATCATTGACGAAGTACACAGCCTGACGGGCAACAAACGCGGTGATTTTACTGCACTGGCGCTGGCCAGACTGGAAACACTGGCACCGGGCTTTTTGCGCATTGGTTTGTCTGCCACGGTGGCTGAACCTGCATTAATTGCCAGCTGGCTGGGACCTACCGGTGACCCTGTCGATATTGTGAAAGTGGAAGAGCAGCAACGCCCCGATATTCAGTTGCTGGAGTCTGATCAACGCATGCCCTTCGGCGGCTTTATGGCCAAATACGCAGTAGGTGATATCTACAAGGCGATATGCGATGCACAGACCACCCTGGTGTTTGTGAATACCCGAGCACAGGCCGAGCTGTTGTTTCAGTTGTTGTGGTCTGAAAACAGTCAGGCATTGCCCATCGCGCTGTACCATGGTTCGTTGAGCAAAGAGCAGCGGCGCAAAACCGAAGTCATGATGGCCAGTGGTATGCTGCGCGCCATTGTCACGACCTCGGCACTCGAGTTAGGCATTGACTGGGGGAATGTTGATCGGGTTATTCAGGTGGGCGCGCCCAAGGGCGTAAGCCGCTTATTGCAGCGAATCGGGCGGGCAAACCACCGTTTTGAGGAGCCGAGCAAAGCGTTACTGGTGCCCGCCAATCGTTTTGAGGCACTGGAATGTCAGGCTGCCATGACCGCCATTGAAAAAGGCGAGCGCGATGGTGACATGCTGCACGCTGGCGCGCTGGATATTTTGCCGCAGTTTATTCTGAATTGCCTTTGCTCGCAGCCTGCCACCAGAGAGGAAATTTACCAGCAGGTGCTCAACGCGTTCCCTTATCAGAGTGTGTCGGACGACGAGTTTAATCAGCTATGGCAGTTTACCGTGGATGGAGGCTATGCCTTGCAGGCATACGAACGCTATCAGCGTTTAGTTGAACTGGACGATGGGACATACAAGCCGGCGAATCAGCGGGTCATCCAGCGGCACCGGCAAAATATCGGTACCATCGTGGAAGCCGGTAAGTTAAAAGTCAAACGCATCCGGCGCGGTAATCAGGGCAAAATTATTGGTGAAGTCGAAGAGTATTTTGCCCAACAACTCACGCCCGGTGACACCTTTCTGTTTGCCGGAGAAATGCTGAAATTTGAAGCCATCCGCGACATGCAGGTGCATGCTAAACCGGCCAAAGGCAAAGACCCCAAAATCCCCAGTTATGTGGGTGGGCAGCTACCGCTCTCCACGCACCTTGCAGATGGTGTGAGGGCTCTCCTCAATACCCCCAAAGCGTGGCGAACCCTGCCCAAACAAGTAAGGGAGTGGCTGGACCTGCAACGTGCATTTTCTGTGATCCCCAGCCCACAAACTGTGTTGATTGAGCAATTTCCTTACCGGCAGGCGTTCAGTACTCTGTATTATACCTTCGAGGGGCGCAAAGCGAATCAGACGCTGGGGATGCTGTTAACCCGCCGTATGGAAAAGATGGGGCTGAAGCCCCTGAGTTTCAGTGTTACGGATTATGGACTATCTATTAGCGCACTCAATGCGGTGGAGTCATCCCATATTGAACGGTTGTTTCAGCCGGATGTACTGGGCGACGAACTGGAAGACTGGATGCTCAATGCGCCTATGCTAAAACGTTCTTTCCGGCAGGTTGCGATTGTGAGCGGGCTTACGGAGCAGCGCTATCACAGTACGCATAAAACCATGAAGCAGGTGACGTTTTCGACCGACCTGATTTACGATACCCTGCGGGAATATGAACCTGATCATATTTTGCTGAAAGTGGCCCGCGATGACGCTGAGCGCGAGTTGCTGGATTTACGCCGTTTGGCAGACATGTTAATTCGCTTTGTCGGTAAGACCGAGTTTGTTAATTTGCCCCGGGTGTCGCCCATGGCGATTCCTATTGTGCTCGACGTACGCAGCGAGCAAATAAAAGGAGCGGGTGAGCAGGCGCTGCTGGATCAGGCGGCTTTGTATGCCGAGGCTGAGTCCATGCTGGATGAAGTCAGAGCGTTACTGGCGAGTGGTCACAATACGCAATAAGCACAAAGGAAGTTGATTGATTAACCCTGATACTCTGGCCAGTCTGGTCAGACAAAAATACGCGGGAATGCTTCGGTTTGCCTGCACGGTGTGGGTGCTGGATGGCAAAGGCGCGCTGTATTGCCCCGCCAACGATACCCTGCTGGTGGCGGATCTGCATTTCGAAAAGGGCAGCTATTTAAGTCAGTATGCCTCCCCCGTCCCTCGTTATGATTCCCGGGCTACCCTGGCTGCTCTATCCGCGTTAATCGACCGCTATCAACCAGCGTCGGTGGTGTGTCTTGGTGACAGTTTTCACGACCGTGGCGCGTTTGCTCGTATTACCTTTCAGGACAGCGAAGCATTGCTGGCGCTTACTAAACGCGTGTCTGACTGGGTTTGGGTGGTGGGTAATCACGACCCTGATATTCCCGTCAGTGTGGCAGGTAAGGTCGTTGAACACTGGCAGGTATCAATTGCGGATAAGTCCCTCATTGGGTGCCATGAGCCCGATCCTGCACTGGAACATCACTGTCAGATAGTCGGACACTTTCATCCCAAAGGGCAGTTGGCTATGCAAAAAGGTGTCGTGAGAGGAAAGTGTTTGGTTGCCACGTCATCGCTTATGGTGATGCCCGCGCTGGGGCAGTTTACCGGCGGGTTGTCGGTACAGGACCCGGTGATGGTGACATTGGCGCCCGTTGCTGAGCGCCAGTGTTGGATGCTGTATCGCGGCAGGGTTTACCAGCTACCCGCAGGTAGTTAGGTCCTAGTCGCGCCAGCGTTTGGTCAGGTCTTCGTAAGCGTCGATACGACGGTCGCGGAAGTATGGCCAGATGCGTTTGACCTGCTCAGTACGGGACATGTCCAAATCCACCAACAAGGTGGTTTCTTCATCCACGCCAGCCTGAGCCAGCAGCTCGCCCTGCGGACCGGCAATAAAGCTTTGGCCCCAGAATTTAATACCCGGATCGCCTTTAACCGGTGAGGCTTCAAACCCGGCTCGGTTAGCCACAATCACTGGTACAGAGTTGGCGACCGCGTGTGCTCGTTGAATGGTGTGCCATGCACCGTGTTGACGCGCTCGCTCATCGTCGGTGTCGGTCATATCCCAGCCAATCGCGGTTGGGTAGAACAGCAAATCGGCACCTTTCATGGCCATGAGGCGAGCCGCTTCCGGATACCATTGGTCCCAGCATACTAAGACGCCCAGTTTACCTACGCTGGTTTGAATAGGCTCGAAGCCCATGTCGCCCGGCGTAAAATAGAATTTCTCGTAAAAACCCGGGTCATCCGGAATGTGCATTTTGCGGTATTTGCCGGCAATCTCTTTACTGCGATCAAACACCACGGCGGTGTTGTGATACAGGCCAGAACCGCGCTTTTCAAACAGTGAAGTCACCAGCACAATATTGTGCTTCTCTGCGAGTTCACCAAAGAAGTCGGTGGCCGGACCCGGAATCGGTTCAGCCAAATCAAACGCATTAGTGTCTTCTTCCTGGCAAAAATACAAGGTGCTGTGCAGTTCCTGAAGCAGAATACATTCGGCACCCTGGGCTGCCAGTTTCGCAATTTGCTCGGCGCTCTTGTTCCAGTTGGTGGCTTTGTTGTTGTCGGCAACCGTTTGTTGCACCAGGCCCACTTTTAAGATGCGCTCAGACATATCGCGACACTCCTTTATTCAGTTGTTGAACTACGTCAGGTTTGAATGTGTTACAGGGTACTTGCATGGAAATACAATGCAAGCTGCCATATTGTTGTACCAGCGTTGCACAGTTTACCGGCACAATGTTGTGATGCGGAAACGCGCGTTGCATAACCTCAACCGCTTCAGCATCTTCCTGTTGCTGATACACCGGCAGCAGCACAGTGCGATTACAAATCAGGTAGTTTGCGTACGACGCAGGCAGTCGGTCACCGTCTTCGCTATACATGTCGGGCAATGGCAGTAAATAGAGTTCACGACCAGGCAGTTTGGTTTTACATTCCTCTACCAGTGCGTGAAGGCCTGCATAATGACTGTCTTCCGGGCGGTTTTCTGCAGCCTGAATAACCAGGTTGCCTTCCGGCGTAAACCGTACCAGAGTATCAATGTGACCGTCGGTATCATCACCTTCAAGATGGCCATGCTCCAATACCGTGAATGCGGAATAGCCAAGCATCTGCGCAAAGGTTTGCTGATAGGCTTCCATTGACATGTCGCCGTTGCGCTGCGGGTTAAACAAGCACGAGGCCGTAGAAAGCAAATGACCCGATGCATCAATTTCCAGTGCGCCGCCCTCAGCAACCACGTCACTGGTGCGAAGTGGTTGCTGGCATAGCGGAGCCAGATAAGTTTGATTCAGCTTGTTATCCAGGCTGGCGTCAAATTTGTTACCCCAGCCGTTAAAGGTGAATTCCACCGGGAAGGGGGCGTCAAGCGGGCCACAGGTTAAGAATGAAAAGTCCCGGGCCCAGGTGTCATTGTACCGGGCGGCAACTAACAAAACGCGCGCGTCTTCAGGCAATGCCGCTTCGATATCAGGGATATCCTGTTCGCGACATAACAACACGACACCTGCGTCACTGGCATTGATGATGCGGATGATCGACAAATAGGTTTCGCGAACGTCACTGAGCCAGGGAGCCCAGTCTGTTTGCTCATTTGGCCAGGCAAGGAACACGGCTTCGCTGGCCTGCCATTCCGGTATAAAGGTGTTACTCACAATTATTCCTGTAATAAAGAAATATAACGTGTTGATTATACCGTGTCTTGTTATTCGAACCAGTTATTTAAGGTTGCGTCCACCGTTTAAATGCAGGGTCTGGCCGGTAACATAGTCGGCATCAAGCAGGTAGTTGACGGCTTTTACCGCTTCCTGGGCTCCGGGTACAATACCCAATAGGTTTTTAGTGAGTGCTTCGGCGCGGTATTCTTCACTGTCGTCGTCGTTAAACATCACCAGGGAAGGGGCAACGCTGTTTACCTTTACATGGGGCGCAAAAACACGTGCAAACGACAGCGTCAGGTTGTGCAACGCGGCTTTACTGGCAGAGTACGCAATGTGATTCTGGCTGCCGGTTTCCTGCACGAAATCGGTCATGTGAATGATGTCCGTCAGACCTTTGTTCTGAATCAACAAGTCCTTGAGCGCAAGGTTTAATTGATACGGCGCGCTGGTGTGCACCATTATCATATCCTGCATGAGTTCACCGGCATCACGATCCGGGGTTTCTGGTGCCCAGTCAGATGCATTGTGGATAATTCCACGTAAACCACTGCAAATGCGTTTTATTTCGTCAATTGCTCGCGAAATGCCTGCCTGAGTGCTAAAATCCGCCTCCAACACGGTTGCACCAGCCTGTTTGAGCTGGTCTACGGCGGGTTTATACCGACGGTAGGTAATGATCACCGGTTGGTCCCTGGAGAGTAAATCTTGCGCAATGGCTAAGCCCAGGCGTTGACTGCCTCCGGTAATAAGAATAGGTAAAGACAAAAAATACCTCCGATTATTTTTGGTACTGAGTACGACTCTACCGTGTTTGCAGATCGTTTTAATGACAATTTTTCATGTCATTGTAATCCCGATTGCTTGTCTGTGTCGTATAAGGTGTGTAAGTCGTCATTACGGAATGGTTGAATGTTAGCAAAAGAAGCGGTAATTGTACGCGACGCTGTAAAGCTGGGTATATCGAAAGAAGCGTTGATGGTTCACGAGGCACTGGTTGCCCGGGGACTTGAAACACCTATGCTTGAAACAGGGTTGAGCGACGAAGCCAAGCGCCAACGCATTGAAGGTGCGATGCGCGAAATTATGGAAACCCTGGGCCTGGATTTATCTGACGATAGTTTGTCGGAGACGCCACTGCGCATTGCGAAAATGTACGTGGACGAAATATTTTCCGGTTTGGACTACCGTAAGTTTCCTAAAATTACCCAAATCGAAAACAAAATGCAGCTGGGCCAGCCAGTACATGTGTCCGATGTAAGCTTAACCAGCACGTGTGAACACCATTTCGTTACTATCGACGGCACGGCATCGGTTGCATATATCCCGAAAGATACCGTTATCGGGTTGTCGAAAATTAATCGTTTAGTGGGCTTTTTTGCGCAGCGCCCCCAGGTACAAGAACGTCTAACCCAACAGGTTCTGGTTGCGCTGCAAACTCTTACTGGTACAGAAGATGTGGCAGTGGCTATTAATGCTACACACTACTGTGTGAAAGCGCGTGGTATTCGCGACAGCTTGTCATATACCAAAACATCAGCGCTGGGCGGAAAGTTCCTTGCTGATGCCGAGTTGAGAAGAGAGTTTTTCTCTTAACGTACTGAAATATATAATAACAAAGGCCAGCTACAAGCTGGCCTTTTTAGTTTTTCAGAGTTTAAGGATAATCAGGCTTCTGACACAATCAGGTTGATTTGATCGTTTACGCCGTTAGCAGGGATAATTTCCAGCATTTGATGACACTGCTGGCAGGGCTCCCGTTGTTCCTTGTACATATCTTTTAACGTGTCGACTGAAATTGCGTTAACGTGGCCACATAGTGGACACCTAAACTCCAGCAACGTATTACTATAAATTCCCATGCGCTTCGTTCCTTTTCTGCATTAGCAGATTTAATCCTTGTCCAGCGATTCCAATACACTTCATAACAAACACTGGTCTGCTGTTCGCTCGTGCTGCTCACCTACCTTGCAGATAAATCTATCCAAAGGTTAAGTGATACGGATATGAGACTTCTCTCACTAACACGTCGGTTTATTTTTTTGCAGAAAGGACATGACTCTACAAGTATAGCAGTGGCAGGAAAAAGCGAGGGAATATTGACTATTTTAACGACAAATAGCGTAAATAGGAGGCAGGATACCGACAGCGGCACGGAAGTCGCTCTCCGCGCCGCTGTCGAGTTTCAATTGTGAAACTTTCGGTGTTATTGCACAACCAACCAGCGCTGTTGATAAGGCGCCAGCACCACAGGTAGATCGTTGGTTACCGTTTGCTCAGACAGCAGATCTTTTGCCGGCGCACCATTAAATACGTCTAGTATCGACGCGTTTACTGATTGCGCGTGTTCACTAAAGTTAACAATAACCAGTAACTTGTCTCCATTCTCCGCTGCTCGACAATACGCAAAACAATGTTGGTTGTCGGTGTGCAGAATATGGGTTCTTGCTGCGCCAAGAACTGGAAGTGATTTGCGTAAATGAATCAACTTCTGCAAGCCTGCAAAAATCAGCTTTTGAACAGTCCGTGTCTGTGAGTCTGCATCGGTTACCGGTAAATCTACGCCTGCTAAATCATCGTCGGTAACCGCGATGCGGTTTACCCAGCGATCGTCATGGGCTTTTGCCGGATCATCGCGATACGAGTAGTCGTTCAACATGCCTAGCTCGTCACCCGAATACAGCAGTGGGATGCCGCCAATGCTCATGATGATACCGTGAACCAGCATAATGCGCTGAATGGCAGTGTCGATCGCGTGTTGGTCGTTACGTGTCAGTGCGCCCTCCAACCCACAAAGTGATGCCAGGGACCCACATACCCGGCAGTCGCCATTAGATGGATTTTCGGCGAAGGGCACACCGTCAGCGTAAGAACCGTCAAATCGGCCGGTAAAAAATTGATTCAGGAAATAGCGATGGTCGTAGGGGTTGATACCTAACTGATGCGCAATAGCATCATCAAAGGTCCAGCCGATGTCATCGTGACAACGCACATAGTTAACCCAGGTGCAGTCGTCAGGAATGCTAAAACTCTTCTGCATAGAGGCAGTGAGCAAACGGGTCTTGCGGGTAGCCAGAGAGTTCCAGATCAGCGCCATCAGCAACGGATTGTAAGACAGCTGACATTCGTTCTTGTGGATGTACTTGACCACTTCATCTGGGTGAACAATGGCTTCGGATTTAAACACAACCGCAGGAGCGACAATTTGCAGACAGCAATTGAATGCCTGAATCAGCTTGTGTGCATTGGGTTGGTTCTCACAATTGGTTCCCATGTCTTTCCAGATAAAGGCCAATGCGTCAAGGCGTAACGCCGCGCTGCCAATATTGGCAAGAAACAACATTTCATCAGTGATAGCGTTGAACACGGCAGGGTTCGAGTAATTGAGATCCCACTGGAAACTGTTGAACGTTGTCCACACCCATTTCTGCATGGTGTCATTCCAGGTAAAACTACCGCGACGCACTTGCGGGAAAATTTCTCGCAGTGTGTGTTCGTATTGATCCGGCACCGTTCGGTCGTCAAACAGGTAATAATAATCCTGATACGTTTTGTCGCCGGCTAATGCGGCTTCTGCCCAGCGGTGCTCGTCGGACGTATGGTTAAATACAAAATCCAGTACCAGGTTTATACCGGCTTCGCGCAAGGCTTTAGACAATGATTCGAGGTCTTCCATTGAACCCAGTAATGGGTTTACCTTGCGGTAATCTGAAACCGCATAGCCGCCGTCACTGTCGCCTTTGGGGGCATCGTACAACGGCATCAGGTGAAGATAGGTCAGCCCTAGCTTTTTGAAATATGGAATTTTGGCTTTGAGATCATTCAGCGTCGGGCCCAGTAAATCCACATAGCAAGCCATACCGATTTGATTTTCGTTTTTGTACCAGGCTTGTTGTTCTTCAACGCGCGCTTTGTCGAGGCGTTTAAGATCGGTTGAGCGCTGTTTCAGGCCTTTGGCTAAGGTGAGAACCAACTGTTCAAGGTGGTAATAGCAGTCGAACTGATGCCCATAAACATCAACATACCGCGAGAATAGCGCTTCAAAATGGTCTTCAAGACGTGCAGTGAATAGTTTGCCATCGCGTTGAGACAAAAAGGAAAGATCGAGTCCTGCCAGAATGCGTTGAAGGCATTGTTCACTCGAAGCCGCGTAATTCATTGGATTCTCCACAAAGCGTCACCCTACCAACACAATGGCTGGTTAGAGTTTACAAAAGTTTCACAAACTGGTTTACAGCATTTATCAGTTTTGCTACGTTTAATCTTAAACGATTAAGATGAATTTTCAAGAATTTTACATAGAATAATTGTTGTAATGCCAAGGTTTGCTGAGGATGCGACTGAATTTAAACATTATTTCTTAAATAAAGTTAATTGATTAAGTGGAATCTTAATGTTGCCGGTTTGTAAATTGTAAAATGGTTTAAACTTTAGTGCAGGGGCCATGTTTGGTTTGCTGTAGACGTAGAGACAAAAAGTATGACTGATTCAAACTCCAATAGCCGCTATATTCGCTGGCTTACTTATCTGATGTTTATGATGTTTGCCATGACATCAGACTCTGTTGGCGAAATCATTAAAGAAGTGAAAGTGGCTTTTTCAGTCACCAATGCCCAGGCCAGTTTAATGCACTCCTTGCCTATGCTGGGCATTGCGTTGTCCGGGTTGTTTCTGGGCTTTTTAGCCGACAAGTTTGGCAGAAAGAACACCATCATTCTGGGACTGGCCGTATTTGGTGTGGCGTGTTACAGCTTCATGGTGGCTAATGATTTCGTGCTGATAGTGAGTCTTATGACATTGTCGGGCATTGCAGTTGGTATCTTCAAAACCGGCGCCCTGGCGCTGATTGGTGATATTTCATCGTCTACCAAACAGCATACGGCCACCATGAACGGGGCGGAAGCCTTCTTCGGTGTCGGTGCCATTATTGGCCCGTTGATTGTCGCATACCTTATTCACACCGGTGTAGCCTGGCAATGGCTGTATGTGATTGCTGGTGGCGTGTGTACTTTGCTCATTACGATTGCGTTGTTTGTTAAGTATCCGTCTTATAAACAGTCCCATGCCGATGAAGCCGAAAAAGTTTCGCTGATGCAGAGCTTAAAACTGCTTAAAAACCCCTATGCGCTGGGCTTCTCATTAGGCGCGTTCCTGTACGTTGCAGCTGAAAGTGCTATTTATGTTTGGATGCCGAGCTACCTGGTGTGTGATGCTACCAGTGTGAAAGCAACGTACGATTGTTATGCCGAGGGCAGTGCACAAATGCTGGCAATTTACTCGGTAACGGCTTTCTTTGTCTTGCGTGCACTTGGCCGATTTGTTGGCATTTGGATGATGAGCCACTTCAACTGGGCGTTGGTACTGATGTTGTTCAGTGGCGCGATTGTAGTGTGTTTTGCCGGCGGGTTAATGGGCGGCAAGCAAGTCGCATTATATCTGTTCCCACTAACGGGCATATTCATGTCAGTGATCTATCCCACGTTTAACTCAAAGGGGATAAGCTGTTTCCCAAAACACCAGCACGGCAGTGTGGCGGGGGTAATTTTATTCTTCACGGCAGCCGGTGCGGCAGCAGGTCCCTTCATCATGGGGCTGGTAAGTGATGCAAACGGCGGCGACGCCAAATATGGGTTTATGGTTGCAACAGTGTTTGCAGCGATTCTATTTGTAGGCTTGTTACTGAATTTTATCTTTAACCCTACACAACAACGACTAGAAGAGATTGAGGCAAGCGAATATGGCGCTAACTGATCCGTACTACGCCGTCATTGAAGCGGGTGGAACCAAATTTAACTGTGCGATAGTTACGCCAGACAAAGACATCGTCGCGGAAATTCGCATCCCGACGACCACGCCGGAGGAAACACTGTCTGCGACGGTAGCGTTTTTTACGGCACAACGCGAGGCTGGGTATCCCTTTAGCAAAATGGGGATTGCCAGCTTTGGACCACTGGATTTAGACCCTGCTTCGCCAACGTACGGCTTCATAACGAAAACCCCTAAGCCGCATTGGAGCAATACCGATTTGGCGAATGCGCTGGCAAACGCGTTAGACTGCGAAGTCGTCATTGATACCGACGTTAACGGTGCGGCATTAGGCGAGTATCGCTGGGGCGCAGCGCAAGGAGCTGGCGTGGCCGTTTACGTTACGGTAGGAACAGGGGTCGGCGGAGGGATCGTTGTTAACGGTAAACCGCTGCACGGTTTGGTTCACCCTGAAATTGGACACATGTTGGTTCAACCACCTGCAGGGATCACCGGCACCTGCCCGTTCCACACGAATTGCGTGGAAGGCCTGGCATCAGGTACCGCGCTTGGCAAAATTTGGGCGCAGCCGTCAGATACGTTTGACGATGATCACCCAGCCTGGGACGGACTGGCAGAAGTGCTCGGCAATATGTGTCACAACCTAATGGTTGTGCTGAGCGCAGAAAAAATTATTTTAGGCGGTGGGGTGATGCAGAAACCGGGTATCGTCGACAAAATTGTGGCGGCAACCGAGAAGACACTGAACGATTATGTGGTGTTCCCGGAGGGCAAATCATTACAGGATGTGATTTGTACACCAGGGCTTGGCACGCGGTCCGGTATGCTTGGCGCCCTGGCGCTACTCGACTAAGCCCTACTGTTCATATAATTCCAACGGTAAATCGTCGGGATCAGAGAAAAACGTAAATCGCCGACCCGTATAAGGGTCGGTTCTCACTGGTTCACATTCCACTTCATGACTGGCCAAATGGGCAATCACCGCATCTAAATCGGCCACACGGAATGCCAGGTGTCGCAACCCTTGTGCTTCGGGCCTGCTAGGTCTGACCGGTGCGCCGGGGAAAGAAAACAGTTCTATTTGCGTACCGTCCGGCAGACCCAAATCGCATTTGTACGAATTGCGCGCCTCCCGATAATTTTCATCAATAACCGAAAAGCCCAGCACGTCGGTGTAAAACCGTTTGGACGTCGGGTAATCGCTGCAAATAATCGCTACGTGATGTATGCCTGATAACATCCTGGCTCCTGGTTAAATCTACTGTGCGGATAAGTATTGGCAAAGGGCGCTTACGGCACCTCATGTCCGCTGGCGCTTTCCAGCAGGGCATACCAATGTTCGCGAGACAACTGAGTGTGCATGGCTTGTGCACAGGCGGCAATACGTGACGGATTAGTCGTTCCAATTACAGGCTGAATAGCGCTGGGGTGACGCATTAACCAGCCCAGTACGATTGCCTCCGGGCTAACGCTGTATTCCGCGGCCAGCTTACTGACCAGTGCTGAGGTTGCACAGTCTGGCGCGCCGCGTCCGGAGTATTTACCTTGAGCCAATGGCGCCCAGGCCTGCAGCTGAACCTTATTGCGCTGACAGTATTCCAGCGTTCCCGCGGTATAGCCCGAGTTGCGATTAAGCGCACTGTTGGCCATCATGCCATCTTCAACCCAGTCACGGTAAGCCAGGCTCATTTCCAGTTGATTGGCAATAATTGGGAAGGGCACGACAGCCTGAAGCGCTTCAATTTGGTACCAATGCATGTTCGATACGCCAAGGTAACGAAACTTGCCGGCTTTATGCAATGCAGTCAGACATTCACCCAGCGCTGGCAGATCCGCCAATGGGTCGGGACGATGTAACAGCAGAATATCGATATATTCCTGGTTCAGCCGCTGTAGAATGCCGTCGACAGACTGGGTGATGTAGGCCGGTGAGAAGTCATAGCGTTTGGGGCCGGTTTCGTCTTCGAAGCGGATACCGCATTTGGACTGGATGATCATATTGTTGCGCCAGTCCGGGTTCTGCTTTAACACGTCGGCAAACACTTTTTCTGCTTTGCCCAGCGTGTAAATATCGGCATGGTCAAACACAGTAATACCCGCGTTCAATGCCGCTTCAATTGCATTGTTTGCTTGTTTAACATGTTCACTGGAATAAGATGACGCGGCCCATTCACCACCGAGTCCCATGCAACCAAACACCACCGATGAGGCGTGTTCAAAATAGTTTTTCATCATGCTGTTATTCTTCTGTTACCGAATGATAATACTGTACGTGACGCCATGTGCGCTGGCGAATGAATACGTATGCTAACAGGTAAGTCTGGTGATACAAATTAAACTAAATTTCGTAAAGCAATGAGACACAACAAAAAAACACAAGGTGAAACATGAAACGCGTAGCAATACTGTTATTTTTATTGGGTTTAGCCGGATGTACCAGCGTACCGGAAGGCGTTACGCCTGTGACCGGGTTTGAGTCGGAGCGGTATTTGGGGACCTGGTATGAAATCGCCAGATTCGACCACAGTTTTGAAGACGGGCTAAGCCGAGTTACCGCGACCTACAGCAAGCGTGAAGACGGTGGGATTCGGGTGCTCAACAAGGGGTACGATGCCGCAACCGGTGAGTGGGATGAAGCTGAGGGGAAAGCCTATTTTGTTAGCGACGAGACAACCGGGCACTTGAAAGTCTCTTTCTTCGGGCCATTTTACGCCAGCTATGTCATCGCCGAACTGGATAAAGACAACTACCAGTACTCACTGGTTACCGGACCAGATCGCTCGTACTTGTGGATACTGGCCCGGCAACCGACCTTGTCACAAGACGTACTGGACGAACTGTTGAGCAAAGCAAAATCACTGGGGTACGCAACAGATGAATTTATTTGGGTAGATCACAAATAGTATTCACTGTTGTATAGCTAAAAGTAAATGCTTGCATAGTTTATGGTAAACCGTGAAGGCGTGCTATACTCGCGGTTTTCCAAATTCAGCTCGACGAACAGGCAGTAACCATGGCAAACCAGCAAGCGGTATTTACCCGCGCAAACAATGTATGTGAATTATGTGGCAGCGAACAGGGACTGACCTTGTACATGGTGCCTGAGTCTCCAAATGATTCTGACAACTGTGCCATTGCCGCCTGTGCAACCTGCACCGGGCAGTTAAATGGCGACACTGATGTGGATGTTAACCACTGGCGCTGTCTTAACGAAGCGGTATGGTCACCGGTTCCTGCTGCGCAAGTGGTAGCCTGGCGTATGCTCAAGCAGTTGGAAAGCGAAACCTGGGTGCAGGATTTACTGGAAATGGTTTACCTGGATGAAGATACGCAGGAGTGGGCAAAAGCAGGGTTGCCTGAAGATCGCGAACCCACTCTGGACAGCAATGGTGAAGCATTACAAGCCGGTGATAACGTGCATTTGATCAAAGATCTGAACGTAAAAGGTGCAAACTTCACTGCCAAGCGCGGCACGCCTGTGCGCAACATCCGTCTTACTCAAAATCCGCTGCACATCGAAGGTAAAGTCAACGGACAAACTATTGTGATCATTGCTGCTTATACCAAGAAAGGGTAAGCGAGCCACTGACGATATTGTCCGGCCATGGTGTTGTGTCCGGACAATGCTTCATTTGATGTCGGGCAGACATCGCATGCATATCTACCGCTAAAAACCGTACAGTTAAAGTATCTCGACAGCGCTTTGAAATAACCTGTGGTAACCTTGAATCATGTCATGTTTAGCTTAGTGATTCCTCCATGCCTGTAATGGGTAACAAGGTTAATCTGCCTGCGCAGCATCCTCCTCGTCATTACGACGACCTGGCTGAAGAAGTGCCGCTTGCTATTGCGGTAAATGGCATGGCGCTGTCGGTGATGATGGTGTCGCCATTTGATTTTGACGACTTTATTACCGGCCATTTCCTCACTGAAGGGATCGTAAAGTCGGTAGTAGAAATCAAAGATATTCAGATCGAACCCATGTCACCGGGATTTGAAGCCCGAATTACCGTTACCGGCCGTCGCGAGCACGAGGTAAAGCAGCGACGTTATAGTTTGGTGAGTGCCGGGTGTGGACTGTGCAATAAAACCGCTATGGATCAGGCATTCCCGCCGAATACAACACAGGCCGATAAACGGCCACTGGCTGAATGTGATGTCAGTCAATTGCGTTCACTCTTTGAAGCAAACCAGACGTACAACCAAAAAGCCGGCGCTATGCATGCCGCCATGTTTGTGTGCGCAGCATCGAATACCGTACTGTGCAGTGAAGACATAGGTCGCCACAACGCACTCGATAAAGTGATTGGTAAAGCCTTACGTGCCGGTCTCCAACCCGAAAAAGGCTATCTGGCAGTGACGAGCCGTTGCGGTGTGGAGCTGGTGCAAAAAGCCTCTGCCTGTGGTTTCACTACGCTGTATTGTTTGTCTTCTCCAACGACTATGGCCGTGGATTTAGCGCATCAAACCGGGCTGAATCTGGTGTATGTGCCGCGAAATAACCAACCCATTATGTATGATGCAAAGGAAAATTATGCCGAATAAATCGTCTAAAGCCGGGGGCATCGCGTCCGTCAAATCCACGGTGAATCAGCTGATTAAAAGTAAGCAAGTACGCCGAAACATGCTGAATTTGTATCATGCTAACAAACATGAAGGGTTTGATTGCCCCGGGTGTGCCTGGGGGGATGACAAGAGCGGCGCGTTTCGCTTTTGTGAAAACGGCGCCAAGGCAATTGCCTGGGAATCAACCTCTGAGAAAGTGGATGCTGCGTTCTTTGCGCAACACACTGTTAGTGAACTGCGTAAGCAAAGCGATCACTGGCTGGAAAGCCAGGGCAGATTAGTGGAGCCGCTTCGCTACAACGCGCAGACTGACAAGTATGAACCGGTGAGTTGGGAGCAGGCATTCACGTACATTGCTGATGGCATTAATGCCCTGCAATCGCCAAATGAACTTGAACTCTATACGTCTGGCAGAGCCAGCAACGAAGCATCATTTTTATATCAGGTATTTGGTCGGGCGTTGGGCACCAACAATTTTCCTGATTGTTCCAACATGTGCCATGAAGCCAGTGGTATTGCGCTCAAGCGTTCAATCGGTGTGGGCAAAGGCACGGTAACGCTCAAGGACTTTGATGCGGCAGATACTATCTTTGTGTTTGGTCAGAACCCGGGTACTAATCACCCGCGCATGCTAAATGCGCTGCGCAGTGCGGCAAAGCGCGGCGCGACGATTGTGTCGTTCAACAACCTGAAAGAGGTTGGGTTGCAGCGCTTCGCCAGTCCGCAAAAGCCAGCAGAATTATTGGGCTTGCAAGCGGTTGATATCAGCGCACAGTATTACACACCTAAACTCGGCGGTGATTTTGCCGTGGCTCGGGGTATGGCCAAGGTCATTATTGAAGAGCTGGCGGAGCAGCTGAACCAGGATTTTATTAAAACGCATACCCATGGCATCGACGCTTACATCGAGCAAGTAAAAGTCACCCAATGGCAGGACATTGAAACGCGCAGTGGATTAACCCGCGCTGATATTACCGAAGCAGCCAGCTTGTTCGTGCGTAGCAAAAAAGCCATTACCTGTTGGGCAATGGGGATCACCCAGCATTTGCATTCGGTGGATACCATTCATGAACTTACGTCGTTGCATCTGCTAACCGGCGCAATTGGTTTACCTGGCGCGGGTATGTGCCCGGTGAGGGGCCACAGTAACGTGCAGGGCAACCGAACCATGGGTATTCTGGAAGCGCCAACGCCGGCGTTTAATCAGGCAATGCAAGCTGTGTTTGACTTTGCACCACCGGAGAAACCAGGGCACAGAGTCTACGACGCAATTAAAGCTCTGCATGCCGGGCAAAGTAAAATGCTGATTTGTTTGGGCGGCAATATAGCAGCCGCGTCGGCTGATACTGCTTATACTGAGCAAGCACTCAGGCGCACAACCCTCATGGTGAATATCGCCACCAAGCTCAACCGCACGCATCTGGCTGTAGGACAAGACGCCTTGATTTTACCCTGTTTAGGGCGAACCGAAGCTGACACCACTGGCGGAAAGAATCAGGCGATTACGGTTGAAGACACCTTTAGCATGGTGCATGCGTCCAGTGGTAATACACCGCCAGCCAGTGACTTATTGAAATCCGAAACGGAAATCATTGCGCGTATTGCGCAGTACACGCTGAAAGATCGTATTGCGTTGGATTGGGAATCACTCATTGCAGACTACAGCAACATACGGGAGCTCATCGCCAACGTGATCCCCGGGTTCAATAACTTTAATGCGCAAATACAGCAGCCAGGTGGTTTTCACTTGTATAACAGTGCAGCAAACTTACAGTGGAATACGGCATCGGGGAAAGCCGAATTTAACGCAGTGGCATTACCTGATGCGTTATTCCCCGATAGCGTGCAGGCCAAAATCACCCAGCAAGACTCGCCCGTATTTACGTTGCAAACTCTGCGCTCCCACGATCAGTACAACACCACAGTGTATGGTATGAACGACCGCTACCGTGGGGTATTTGGTGAACGCCAGCTGGTATTTATGCATGCCGAGGATATGCGCCTGCTTGGTCTGACCGATAACTCGCTGGTGGATATCAGTACTATTTGGGATGACGACACAGAACGCAAAGTGACCCAATTTCGCGCTATGAGTTACGACATCCCACAAGGAAACGTGGCCTGTTATTACCCGGAAACGAATCCGCTTATTCCGTTTGAAAGTGTCGGGTTGGCGTCGGCAACGCCTACATCTAAGTCGGTTCCGGTATTAATTAAGCATGCTGAGACTTAGCGTTAAGCTTACTCAGGGTACTGCTGCAGGCACTGATCTATCAGATTAAATTCGAATGTCATTATCTGACTGGTGCCATCATCATTATCGGCTGTAAGCGTGCCGGTATAGCCTGAATCTGAATCCTGTGTAATAGCTACTGATTCGACTTTGCTTGCAAGCTTCTGTTCGTGGTGAGAAATCAGGCAGGCATGTCTGCTAAGATCAATAGGCTTTTCTGAAACTAGTTTGTTTGCGTCAATTGAAGTGATATAGCTACCCAAAATTGTATCGTCACTATCAACAACAGATGCAGTAATAATGAGTTGTTGACTGGCTTGGTGCCAGGTTGCGCCTGACAGTGTTGCTGAAACGTCAGAGATAGCAGGTAAGGTTACGCGTTGTACGCTTGCGTCTGGAATAACGTTAGAAGTACCCCAAATGTAGTCGGTAAATGCCTGTTTGGGGATGGAGAAAATGAGGTTCGGGCCATGTGAACCCCTGCTCAGTAGGAATACCGTCGATTGGTTACTGGCAAGGCCTTCGATATTAATAAATTCGCTCTTGCTAAGATTTGCCACTGTCCGAAGGCTTCGATAAAAGGGCTTTATTGAAACCCAGTTAACTTGCTGAGTTAGCATAGAGTAGACGAGCGCCTTTTCTCTGGTGTCGGTGTAGGTCCCGGAACCAAGGAAAACAAGATAAGGGGAGCCCATAACGGAAAACTGTTCAGCCGCTTCCAGGTCGTGTTTTAATTCACCTGCTATTCGCCCCTGTGCATCGAGCTCTCCGTGATATATGTCAATCGTGTCTATAACGACCATTTGCTTATTAATCGACACAATGTTGGGTGCGTCATCGCCGGCGATAACCAGTGTACTGTTATAAAATACACTGGCTGATGCAGAAGGATAATGTGCTAACTGCTGAACATTACTGACCTCAATTTGATTTGCGCGAGCAACTATACTCAGCGCTAAAACACTGATTATGACGAAGAGCAGATACTTCATTCCGTATGCATTCCTTTTTTTGTTGTTTTTATTCCTGAGCAACCAGGCAAAATAATTCGGCTGGACAACCTACCTGTAATTCCGGACTTGTCAATTCTTGTTTGCTTTTTAGCATTGCCTTTAGATTAGTCTGGCAATATTGCACAAGGCGAATGCCTGTTTTCTTGCTATAATGCGCGCGTTTCTTGAATTAACCTGTATTTGAGGCCGGTGCAATGCAATCAATTACCCTTCGTCAGCCAGATGACTGGCATCTTCATTTTCGCGATAACGACATGCTGGCTGAAACTGTGCCAGCCACGGCGCGCTGTTTTGCCCGTGCGATTGTGATGCCCAACCTGGTTCCGCCGGTAACCAATGCCGAACTAGCCATGGCGTACAAAGCGCGTATCGAAGCTACACGCCCTGCTGGTAGTCAGTTCGAGCCTCTGATGACACTGTATCTGACTAACCAAACCACACCGGCTGACATCACGGCTGCTAAAGCGGCGGGTGTTGTTGCGTGTAAGCTGTACCCGGCAGGCGCAACCACCAATTCAGATGCCGCCGTAAAAGGCATCAATGCTTTGTATCCGGTGTTCGAACAAATGGAAAAAGACGGCGTATTGCTGTTAATCCATGGTGAAGTGACCGAGTCTCACGTGGATATTTTCGACCGCGAAAAAGTGTTTATCGACCAGTATATGGCGAAGATTGTAAAAGACTTCCCGGGTCTGAAAGTGGTATTCGAGCATATCACGACTGCCGATGCCGCGGATTTTGTTCTGGCCAACGGCGATAACATTGCCGCTACCATCACGCCTCAGCATTTATTATTAAACCGCAATGACTTGCTGGTCGGCGGTGTGCGTCCACACAACTACTGCTTACCGGTATTAAAACGCAATACGCATCAGCAGCGTTTGCGCGAAGTGGTTGCTGAAGGTTCTGCTAAGTTCTTCCTGGGTACTGACTCCGCACCTCACGCCAAACACCGCAAAGAAAACGCCTGTGGTTGCGCCGGCTGTTACAGCGCATGGAGTGCCATTGAGCTGTACGCGGAAGTCTTTGAACAATTAGACGCGCTGGATAAATTTGAAGCGTTCGCCAGCGAGAATGGCCCGGACTTTTATGGTTTACCGCGCAATACCGGCACGATCACACTGGTAAAAGAAAGCTGGCAGGTACCTGAAATAGTTACGCTGGCCGATGGTACTGAAATGGTGCCGTTTTTTGCGGGCCAAACACTGAACTGGAAACTGGCGTAACGATTTATGAGTGAGTTGTTTTCTGCCTTCGGGTTACGCCCGGAGCTTTTACAGGCTATTGATAAAGCGGGTTTCAGTGCGCCTCGGCCTATTCAGCAAGCTGCGTTGCCTGCCATCATTGAAGGCAAGGATGTGCTGGCTCAGGCGCAAACAGGATCAGGTAAAACCCTGGCGTTTGCGGCAGGCAGCCTGCAAATCCTGGATGTTAGCCTGAATGCGCTGCAAACGCTGGTGCTCTGCCCAACCCGTGAGTTGGCCGAGCAGGTGGCTGAGCAGTATCGGTTACTTGCTAAAGATCTGCCCAACGTGAAGGTATTAACCCTGTGCGGTGGTCAGCCAATGGGGCCGCAAATCAACTCACTCAAGCACGGTTGCCACATTATTGTGGGCACGCCGGGTCGGGTGATGGACCACGTGCAAAAACGCCGTATTTCTTTGGATGAACTGCGTGTACGCGTATTCGATGAAGCCGACCGCATGCTGGATATGGGTTTTACTGACGACCTGGCTGTTATCTTCAGTGGCTTGCGCGCACCGGTGCAAACCCTGATGTTTTCGGCTACGTTTACCGATGCGACTACGCATCTCGCTAAGCAATATTTATCGTCGCCGGAAACCATTACCGTTGACTCTGCCGCCCGTGCAAAAGTCTCGCAGCTCGTTTATGAAGTGGAAGACAAACATCGCTTTAACGCACTGAAGGCGTTATTGACCACGGAGCAACCCAAGAGCGCGATTGTGTTCTGCCGCACACGTAAAACAACCCAAGACGTGGCTGATATGCTGGCACAGGAAGGGTTCGTGGCCGCTGCTATTCAGGGCGATATGGAACAAAGTGATCGCAACAGGGTACTTATGCAGTTTGCCAGTGATTGTCTGAACATTCTGGTTGCTACAGATGTTGCAGCACGAGGTTTGGATATCTCGGCGGTCGATTGCGTTGTGAACTATGATGTCAGTGAAAACCCCGATGCGCATATTCACCGAATTGGCCGAACAGGCCGCGCAGAGCAGCCGGGTATGGCATATACCCTGATGAGCGCAAACGAAGCGTCGTTACTTGCGGCTATTGAGATCCATACCGGTGAAGACTTGAAACGCAAGGGCGCACAAAGCCTGCGCTTTCACGCCAACCGTATTATTGAGCCGGAATTCAAATGCCTGCGTTTAGGGGCCGGGAAAAAGGCCAAGCTACGCCCGGGTGATATCCTGGGCGCACTCACTCAGGATGCGGGAATTCCCGGTGACGATATTGGCAAAATCAAAGTGCAGGCCAATGAAAGCTTTGTGGCCATTAAAGCTCGGAGTGTAAAACGCGCGTTGGGCTTATTCCGCGAAGGTAAAATCAAAGGTAAACGCGTACGGGCCTTTAAGCTATAGGCCATCGGGAGAGTAACATGGGCGGCGAAACAGATTTAAATACCTTACTCAAAGGCTTGTCGCCTGAGCTGCTCTCAGAGCACTATGTATTTGTCACACTTCCCAACTTTAGCGCTGAGCAGTTCAATTCACTCGCTCCTTTGGGCTTGTTTCAGGAAGTTGAAGGCACGACGTTAATCCTCAATGAGCAGACCGCCCGTGATGCTGGCCTTGCATTTGAGGGCGTATTTCGCTGTATTACCTGTAAAGTGCATTCCAGCCTGGAAGCTGTGGGTATGACTGCAGCCATGAGCGCGGCATTAACCGCTCAGGGTGTTAGTGCAAATGTGGTCGCAGCGTATTATCACGACCACATTTTTGTGCCTGCTGCCGATGCCGAAAAAGCCATGGCGGCCCTGGCTTCAATAGCGGGTAACGACTGACTCTGTCGTTAGCGCGGTACCAGATATTGCTGTAACCAGTCTTTAATCTCACTAAATGCCGCTGTACGGTGTTGCGTAAGACCGTGATTGTCGCCTTCATAGGTGACCAACTTATTTGTATGGTTAGCTACATTGAGTGCACTGGCAAGCAGTCTCGACTGTTCAACGTTTACTCTGGTGTCGGCTGTGCCGTGAAGCATTAAAATTGGCGCAGGGGGTAATTTGTCTATCCAGTTGATCACTGAACGCTCATTAAGCAACTGTTCTTTTTGATTCGCATAGTCAGGCATGCGAGCAGCGTAGACTTTTTCCATTTCCGGGCGCCAGGCAATTGCTTGTTTCAGATCCGCATTGCCAGCTACGGATACAATAGCTTTTACATCAGTGAGATGTTTGGCCGCCAGGTAGCTTTGCATTACACCGCGACTCCAGCCTACCAGCGCAATACGGGATGTATCGGCATGAGGCAATGATTTCGCTAGATCAATGAGTGCCAGAACGTCATTCACGTCAGCGCCGCCAAATTCATCCTTGCCGTTATTTTCCAATCGACGACTTGAACCGCGGTACTGGCTGCCCAGTACAATGTAACCTTCGCTGGCGATCTCTGCGGGTAAATCCATTTTTGCTCCGAACACCACATAACCGAAACGAGCGTTGCCACCACGATTAAATATCACCACGGGCAGTGGCTTTTCAGGTGACTTTGGCGCCAGATAAAAACCTTCAACGTTGAAGTCGTCAGACTGGTAAGTAAAGTCGGTACAGTCTAAATCTGCTTTGCGCTGATTGAATTTCTCTGCCGGGAAAAATCGCTGGAACGCTTTTTCGTTAAATCCGGGCTTATTCTTTTTCAGTACGCTCGCCCATCTTTCATAGGACTCAAAAGGGCCCCTAAAACAGCTTTTAGGTTCCAGCATTTGTGTTTCTGCATATGTATTGGCACCTGTGAGCAGTGAAAAGCTAATGAGTAAAAGGCCTAATCGGTTCATAAATAACGTCCTGTCATTATCAAAAGGAGGTGAAACCAGCTCATAAAGAAAGAGCATGGCTTAATCGTCAGTCATGTTGACTGACCAAAGGTGATATAGAGGTGAAATAGAGCGAAAAGTTGCATTTTATTAGTGCGTTTTGTGCACAAACGATGCGCAAAAGACGGACAAAATATTGAAATCCACCCGAACAGACCGCCATATCTTGGTGTTGTCGTATATATTATACATTTTGCCGCGGTTGAAGACGCACTGGCACCCCTGCTGCATAAATGGGCCACCCAACCATATTCACATCTAAATAAAAGGGGGGCTTTTCTTGAATCACTCATCTATGAGCCGGCGAGCTTTACTAGGCTGGATTGGTAAAACGGCTGGCGCGGGCGCCATGTACCAGGCGATGACATCGCTTGGCTTCGCGGCGGAATCTACATATCCCGGAACACTAAATCTTGGTAGTACGCCCAAGGGCGCATCTGTGCTGATCCTGGGGGCTGGACTGGCGGGCATGACGGCAGCGTATGAATTGCGCAAAGCCGGGTACAAGGTCACTATGCTGGAGTTTAATCAACGCGCAGGTGGGCGCTGCTGGACACTCCGGGGCGGCGACACCTACACCGAACTGGGCGGCGCAACACAGCAGTGTCAGTTTGCAGAAGGGAACTACATTAATCCGGGCCCCTGGCGTGTGCCGTACCATCATCATCACGTGATGTCGTACATTAACGAATTCAACATCCCTATTGAGCCGTTTATTCAGGTTAACTACAACGCACTGGTTCATTCAACTCACGCCTTTGGCGGCAAGCCTCAGCGATACCGGGAAGTGCAGGCCGACTACCAGGGATATGCCGCTGAACTGCTTGCTAAAGTCTCAAATCAAGGTGGATTAGATAAAGCACTCTCTGTGGAAGACAGAGAAAAGCTGTTCGAGTCAATGCGTCATTGGGGCGCATTAAATGAAAGCGCGGAATATAAAAAGTCCTACGAGGTAAGTTTACGGCGCGGTTTTGCAATACCTCCTGGCGGCGGATTGTCGCCTAAGCCGCAAGCCAGCGAGCTAATGGACAGACGTGAACTGCTTCAATCTGAGTTATGGAAGTACATCGTCAACGGTCAGGATATCGAGTTTCAAAGCAGTATCTTTCAGCCTGTTGGCGGCATGGACAATATTGCAAAGGCGTTCGAAAAGCGCGTGGGTGACACCATTCACTACGGCGCAAAGGTCACCAGAATCAACCAAAGCGACCAAGGCGTATGCGTTGAGTATGAACAGCAAGGCGTGGCGAAAACCGCTCAGGCTGACTGGTGTGTGTGTACCATACCGCTTTCTATTCTTAGTCAAATCCCGGTCAAAGCCAGCAGCGCCATGCAATCAGCTATTCGCGCAGTGCCGTATGCGGCATCAGTGAAGGTAGGCTTGGAATTCAAACGTCGCTTCTGGGAGCAGGATGACGCCATTTACGGTGGTGTGAGCTACACCAACTTACCTATTACCAATATCAGTTACCCAAGCACCAAATTCTGCGACAAAGGCAAAGGCGTGTTGCTTGGGGCCTATGTATGGGGGGCGAACGCCTTTGAATTTACTTCTTTGACACCTGAAGAGCGGGTAAAGAAAGCGGTGGAGTACGGCAAAAAGATACATCCGCAATATGCCGACGAATTCGACAACGGCATTTCTGTTGGCTGGCACCGGGTGCCATGGACCCAGGGATGCTATGGCATGTGGACAGAGGCATCGCGTGAAGAGCACTACGAAAACCTGTGCCAGATAGATGGCCGTTTAGTGCTCGCTGGTGAACACGCTTCAAATCTGCCTGCGTGGCAGGAAGGCGCGATTTCATCGGCCCATGATGCCATTAAGCGATTGCATCAAAAAGTGGTTAGTACAACTACTTAGTGTTGGAGAACAGTATATGAAAAACGTAATAAAGTACTTTTTAATGGTAAGCATGCTGAGTGTAAGCACTTACACCATTGCAACGGATGACGCCGGCTTTTCCGAAGGCGCTAACTTCGAGGAAGTAACTGGAGAGGCACTTTATCATGCCATTTGTCAGGGCTGCCATATGCCAATGGCTCAGGGTGCCAAAGGTGCAGGTGCGTATCCTGCGTTGGCGCAAAACCCCAAGTTAGCCGCCGCGCCTTATGTGATCTATATGGTCAGCAACGGCATGGGTGGCATGCCGCCATTAAAGCAATACCTGTCTGACGAACAAATCGCCGAAGTGGTGAATTACACCCGTAGTCACTTTGGTAACCACTTTACCGACGCTGTCAGTGCCGACGACGTTAAAACCATTGCTCAACGATAAAATACAGGAACACAAAATGAAAAAATTAATGATTGCCCCACTTTTACTCAGCGCTGTGTTTGCGACAGCAGGATGCAACGATGCTGATGCTAAGCCTGAAGCAAAAGAAACGGTGATCCGCCACGGCTTGATTGGCTCGGATTTCCCTATTCTTCGTGCGTCTGAAGTACCCGCCACCAGCACTATTGTTTTTCTTAGCGGCGCGGTGCCCGGTGTGAGTAACCCGGATGCGCCCAAAGGCAGCATGGAAGCGTACGGAGACACGGAAACCCAAACAGTCAGCGTGTTGAACCGGATTGATGAGAACCTGAAAAGCCTGGGATTAACCATGGGTGATGTAATAAAGATGCAGGCGTTTTTGGTCGGCGACCCTGCAATGGGTGGAAAAATGGACTTCGCCGGTTTTATGCGTGGTTACACACAGTTCTTTGGCACTGAAGCACAGCCAAACCTGCCTTCTCGTTCTGCCTTACAAATTGCGGGGTTAGCGAATCCAAATTACTTGGTTGAGATCGAGGTAACAGCGGTACGCCCTGAATAAAACTTTTCAGTCATATTTGGCCAGGCAGGGCGTGCCGTAGCGCTCTGCTTTGTTTTAATTTCCCTTACTCTAACTGCCCATTATCTATCTACACGTTTCTGCCTGACTATAGTTCACAGCACTAAAGTGCTATGTGAATGTCCAGCCACCTGTATTTTAATCCCCTTGCGGTTAACAAAAAATTAACAACGGTGGAAACAATGAAAATAGTAAAATTCGCCGGCCTGCTTTTTTTGGCCTCAATCACTTTTGGCGCTATGGCATGTAAAGATGCCGTCGTACTAGTGCACGGAAATACAGCCTCCCCATCCAGTTGGGATAACACTTATAACCAGTTGCTGAGCAATGGCTACAGCAGTGGTGAAATATTCCGGCCAGACTGGGGTTCAAAGTCCTGTGCAGGGTGTAACAACCATTACGGCAGTGAAGAAACCCCTGTTCGCAATGCCATTGAAGATGCGTTGGCAGCCTCCTGTACCGGTAACATCGATGTAATAGGCCATTCTATGGGCGTAACGCTGGCTGCGCAGCAAATCTCTAAACTTGCAGTGTCGTCATACGTAGATACGTTTGTCGGGATTGCCGGCGCGCTGCGTGGGTTATGGTCATGCGGCGTTTATCCTTACAATGTCTGGAGTTCTACCTGCGGTTACTACGGGTTGTCGGTCCAAAGCCCGTTCTTAGATAGCTTGTATGGAGAACCTCTCGGCGACAAGGTGTATTCCATAAAGAGCAATATCGATCAAATTGTTTGCGCGACGGGTGTGTGTTCTGTAGGTGGGGTGCACAGCAGCCGAATCTGGAATGAAGATGCGAGCTATACCTATACATTAGGGCACTTTGGCCTGCAAACCGATACGGCGTCTTTGCAGGTGAATTTGATTCAGTAACTTTTGTTCTCAGCGAGGTGGCCTGCCTCGCTGAATTTATCCTCACTGTCGCATTGTTTATACCGAACATTGCCAAAGCCTACTTCACAGTATTTGCTTAGTTGCTAAGATGGACCTGAATCCAATTCCACATTTCAGGAGTCACCATGAGCATTAATTTTAATGAAGTGTCGGTGTGCGAGTATGCCGATGCACTGCCGCGTGAACAGTTTATGGACTATGCAATACATTCACTGTGGACACCGTCACCTAAAATTTCCGGACCTGCATTTACGGTTAAGTGCCAACCGGGAGACCATTTAATGCTGCATGCTGCGATATACCGGGCGAATCCCGGAGATGTGATTGTGGTGGAAGCCGATGACCAGTTCGCGGTAGCGGGAGGGAATGTCTGTGCCATCGCGCAAAAACGGGGTATTGCAGGCTTTGTGGTAGATGGCGTGATCCGCGATGTCGGTGAAGTTGAAGAAATGGGGTTTGCGGTTTATGCCCGTGGTGTTATTCCCAAGCCTGGTGCTAAAAAGTGCGTTGACCCGTTAAATCAACCTGTCCAGTGTGGTGGTGTTACTGTGCATCCCGGTGATATCATAGTGGCCGATCAAGAAGGCATTGCTGTTATCCCACAAGCGTCGGCTGCTGAGGCATTTGAAATTGCCAAACAGCGCGCCGAAAAAGACGGTGGAATGACGTTGGATGAGTGGCAAGCCAAACACCATGAAAATGTCGAAGGCATCCTGGCGAAACTGGGGTACCAAGACGCCTGATGTTGAGTAATACATGTTTTCATTTTTTGAGAAACTGACAAACCCGTTCCCTGCTTCACACCCTACCCAGCCACCAAAAAATATGGTGGCTTTTTGTAAACACTACACCCAGGGCATGTGGCCCGTGCTGCTGACCGTGTCGGCACTCAGCGCAATTGTCGCCATGCTGGAGGTGGCCTTGTTCGGGTTTATGGGGCAGTTAGTAGACTGGTTTACCGAACAGGACCGCAGCACGTTTATCGAAAATGAAGGCAATCGCCTGATCATGATGGGATTGGTTGTGGTTGTGCTGATCCCCGGCTTTATTCTGCTTCGCTCGTTGTTTTCCCGCCAGTCATTACTCGGCAATTACCCCATGCGCATACGCTGGCAGGCACACCGCTACTTGCTTAGCCAAAGCCTGACGTTCTTCCAGAACGAGTTTGCAGGTCGTGTCGCGACCAAGGTCATGCAAACCGCATTGTCGGTGCGTGAAACGGTAATGAAGCTGTTGGATTTGATGGTCTACATTGGGGTGTATTTCATCTCAATGGTGGTGCTGATCTTTACCGCTGACTGGCGACTCGCACTGCCGCTGCTTATCTGGCTTGGCGTTTATAGTGTGATTTTGCGCGTGCTGGTGCCCAAGTTAAAGCAGGTTTCCCAGCATCAGGCCGATGCCCGCTCACTGATGACCGGCCGCATTGTTGACAGCTACACCAATATCACCACGGTTAAACTGTTCTCCCACAGTCAGCGTGAAGCGGATTACGCTAAAGACAGCATGGACAAATTCCTGCAAACCGTTTACCCGCAAATGCGCCTGGTAACGGTGCTGGAATTCTGTGTTGAGCTAAGCAATGCACTGCTGATTTTCAGCGTGGGCGCACTGTCGGTGTATTTATGGCTACAACAGCTCGTTACGCCGGGTGAAATTGCGCTGGCGGTGAGCCTGTGTTTACGGTTGAACGGTATGTCTCACTGGGTGATGTGGGAAGTGGCGTCACTGTTTGAAAACCTCGGTACTGTGCAGGATGGTATTAACACCCTGGCGCAGCCTATTGCCGTGGAAGACAAACAGAAAGCGCAACCGCTTGCTGTAAACGGCGGACAAATTGAATTCAAGCAAGTGAACTTCGCATACCCTGGCCACAATAACCATCCTGTGCCGGTATTTGAAAACCTCGACTTGACCATAAAGCCCGGTGAAAAGGTGGGCTTGGTAGGACGCTCTGGTGCAGGTAAGTCTACGTTAGTGAATCTGTTGCTGCGATTTTACGATACCACTGGCGGTAAAATACTTATCGACGGGCAGGATATTAGTGACGTTGAGCAGGAATCGCTGCGTGCACAAATCAGTATGGTAACGCAGGATACATCGTTAATGCACCGTTCTGTACGAGACAATATCGTGTATGGCCGCAGCGACGCTGATGAAGAAGCAATGATAGCTGCCGCAACGCAAGCGGAAGCATTTGAGTTCATTCAGCAACTGTCTGATAAAAACGGCAGAACCGGTTTTGACGCGCAAGTCGGGGAACGCGGCGTTAAATTATCTGGCGGACAGCGTCAGCGTATTGCCATTGCCCGGGTTCTGCTGAAAGATGCACCGGTATTGATTCTGGATGAAGCTACCTCAGCGCTGGATTCAGAGGTCGAGTCGGCAATACAGGAATGCCTGAACAAAGTAATGGAAAACAAAACGGTATTAGCTATCGCACACCGCCTTTCAACTATAGCTCAGATGGACCGTTTGTTAGTCTTGGATAACGGCAAAATCGTAGAGCAAGGCACCCACCAGGAACTACTCGAAAAAGGCGGCATCTACGCCAAACTATGGGCACACCAGACAGGCGGATTCCTCGGCCTCGAATAAGACAGATTGAGGGCTAACTCAAGCCCTTAGAAATCCCCTGTCCCGGGCTAGAGCCGGGTCCTAGCCGAAATGGCTGGCTACCTCAAACAGTTCCAAACCGTCGTCCCGGCCTCGCGCCGGGATCTAGTCGAACAAGCTGATTACCTAAAGCAGTTCAACGCTGTTTTCCGACCTTCACTTAGTTAATCCGTTTGAGTTGGAAAGGTCCCCGCCTTCGCGGGGATGACGAAGAGGGGGCGGGATGACGAAGAAGCGCGGGAACTACTAGGAGGCATAGTGGGAGTAGCGAAATAGAAGCGCAGGAGAAGGTGAATTGAGACGCATGACACCACCAAAGCGTCTTCCCGGCCTTGTGCCGGGATCTTTTGAACAGGTTGACTACTTTAAGCAGTCCTGCGCTGTCTTCTAAAATTCACTTAGTTAATCCGTTTGAGTTGGAAAGGTCCCCGCCTTCGCGGGGATGACGAGGGGGCAGAGATGACCGCGAGATGGTACGGGGATGAAGATGAGGGGCGGGGAAGACTAGCAGGTGATGTAGGGATCTAGTAAAAAGCTGGCTATAGATACAAAACCTTTTATTTCGCAGCGACCTGCACAGCTGTAGTGAAATTAGCAAATTACTGATATTTAATAAAAAGCTATGTATTTTATGCCTTGGTTAAGATACGCTGAGCTCTGTATATAAACTCTTGTTGTATACCTTCCGAGGAGTATTGAGTGATAACCATTATTCGGTGAGTCAACGTCACTATTCCAATTAAAAAAACATGACTTAGATTGAACAAGGAAATGTTGTATATGAACTACTTCTTTCAGGCGTTAAAACAATTTGCGGATTTTAAGGGCCGGGCCCGTCGCAAAGAATATTGGATGTTTTATCTTTTCTACATCGTTTTTTATATTCTATTGTCGATGATCGATATGGCGCTTGGCACTTTTATCCTGACATTTATCTTTGCCATTGCGCTTCTCATTCCAAGTATCAGTATTGCTGCAAGGCGTTTGCACGACACCGGGCGGACCGGGTGGTGGCAGTTAATCCTATTTGTTCCATTAATTGGCGTCATTGTTATGCTTATCTTCCTTATCCAGGATAGTCATGATGACAACCAATATGGTCCTAATCCGAAGGCCGCTGCTTAGTCTACATGCTTTCCCCGTTAAGGTCCCCGCCTTCGCGGGGATGACTAGTTAGTGAAGCGGGGATGACGAGATTGTAGTGCTGGATTACGAAGAGGTGGTGTGGGGATTACAGTACTATTGCGTTCGAGCTCTCCCTGCGTGTTCCCGGCCTCGTGCCGGGATCTTTTGAACAGGCTGACTACCTCAAGCAGTCCAGTGCCGTCTTCCCTGTCTTGCGCCGGGATCTGAGAAACAACCAGTTACTCTTGAATTACAGTCAAAAGTTCCGCTTACAACCAGTCAGGATCCAACTCGAAGCAGCTTTCATCCATCGATTGCAGTAAATTACACGTAGCGTCGATTTGCGGTAACTCGTAGCGGTAGAAATATTTGCATGCAGCGAGTTTACCTTCTAAAAATAAGCGGCGTTCGTGCCCCGTAGATTCCTGATTTTCTGATAAAGCGACGCGAGCTTGTCGTAACCAAAGCCAGGCAACAACAACATGGCCAAAGGTGTGTAGATAAAGTGTCGCGTTTGCCAAAGCCTGGTTTGCTTGCGAGTCTCGCATGGCTGCAACAAGGGTTTGAGTTGTTGTATCCAACAAAGCTTTGGATTTACCAAGTGCGTCTGCGAACTCGGCTAGTTGGGGAATGGATTTGCATGCTGCAACGGTATTTTGTATTTCATCACTTAACAGCTTGTAGGGAAGGCCATTCTGCATGCTGACCTTTCTTCCCAATAAGTCCAAGGCCTGAATGCCTTCTGTACCCTCATGAATTGGGTTAAGCCGATTGTCGCGATAAAAGCGCTCTACCGGATATTCGCGAGTATAACCATACCCGCCATGAACTTGTATGGCGATGGCGTTGGCTTCCAGGCAATATTTGGACGGCCATGATTTGAGGATGGGCGTCAGGATATCTAACAAGCTGCCTGCGCGTTTAGCTTCCACAGGGTCTGAGCCGTGTGCATGCGTGTCCGCAAGTGTTGCCCCATAAAGTGACAAACAAAGACTACCTTCGACGTAACTTTTAGCAGCCAATAACATGCGCTTGATATCTGAATGAGCGGTAATAGGGAGCTGGGCAGTAGTGGGGTCTTTTTCGTGAGGATGACGACCTTGTGGGCGGTTTCGCGCATAGTCCAGAGCATGAAGGTAAGACGTGTAACCTTGTGACACAGCCCCTACGCCAACCCCAATTCTGGCTTCGTTCATCATTTGGAACATGTAAAGCAAACCGCGATTGGGTTCGCCGACAAGGTAGCCTACCGCACCTTCTTTTTCTCCAAAATTGAGCATGGTTGACGTGGTTCCGCGCCACCCCATTTTATGAATAAGACCAGCCAGATTTACGTCATTACGTTCACCTAAGGAACCGTCTTCGTTAACCAGGATCTTAGGCACAATAAACAAAGAAAGCCCTTTTACGCCTTCAGGTGCGCCCTGAATACGAGCTAAAACCAGGTGAATAATGTTTTCTGACAGTTCGTGATCACCGCCAGAAATAAAAATTTTGTTGCCTGATAGCCGATAGGTACCGTCATCGGCAGGAAGCGCAGTGGTTTTAATATCAGATAACGATGAACCCGCCTGGGGTTCGGTTAGCGCCATCGTGCCCATAAAACGGCCTTCTAGCATTGGGGCCAAATACAGCTGCCTTTGTTGCTCTGAACCAAAATTGCGAATGACATTAGCATTGGCGTTGGTCAGTGACGGATAAGAGAGGATGGGCATATTCGCTGCGCCGAATATGGCTTTGCAGGCCACCGATACGGTAAAAGGAAGTTGCATGCCGCCTAATTCATAGTCATGCGTTGCTGAGCCAAATCCAGCTTCGTAATATTGCTCTAGTGCTGCCGATACTTCGGGAATGATATCGACTTTGCCATCAATAAATTGTGGCTCATGTTCATCCAATTTTGCAGCACATGGTGCAAACCAGTCTCTGGCGATAGAGTAGGCCGTTTCAATGGTTGCGTCGAAAGTTTCGCGGATGTGATCATTAAAACGCGAATAGGCAGTTAACTTCTCTACGTCCAGTACGTCATATAACAAAAAGTTCAGATCCTGGAAGTTCATTAATGTATTGCTCATACCAACCCTCGCGAATAATAGTCATTGACGCTAAATGAAATAGTCTAATTTGCGAAATATATAACCGCTATGCGGAATTGGTCAAGGGCCAGACCTATTTATTTAAGGTTAATACTGGCCAGGGAATGTGTTACGAGAAGAGGGTGAGAGCACAAAAGACGTGCTCTCAAATAGAAGTTCATTGTGGAGAAAGTTCGACGTCAAGCTGTCTGGGTAGTACGTGGCATAGATCCTGTCCAATACCAACATCATCAATTTGATAGGCTTGATAACCCGATTTTTCGAAGGTTAAGGTGTAAAATCCTGGTCGCTCATCCAGCATAGAGATGAGAGCAGAGTCATCGCAACCAACATCTGTATTATATACGGACTCAGAGAAATCACCCTCAGTCGCAGTAACAGTTACTCCGCATGCGGCAGCATTTTGGGTAGATGAGTCAACAATGGAAATATTGAGTCCGCTAAGTACTTCAGTGGTACAGGCTAGGTCTTCACTATTAACGACATTACTTACGTAAAGGGTGTATTCGTCATCGGCAATCCGTTTGCTAATATCGACCTTAATTTTGGTTGGATATCCAAGCTCAGGATCATACTCAACGGTAACAGATTTAGCGCGGCTTTCTTCTAGTGCAATTCGTTCGAACAAACCTGCAATACTTTCTGTGCTAACCTGATCCAACGGCAAGGCAACGTTACTTTCAATAATCGTTTGAGAAACAACCTGGCCTGCATTGACAACCACTAAGCGCGGAAGGGTGTCCTCAGGCATGCAGTTACAGGACTTACTGTACTCAAACTGGTAAGTGTCAATATTCGCGTTTTCCCATTTCGCTCGGTTTTTATTTAGATTTTCGAGTACATTGTTTGAATCGAGTTCACAAGCGGTAAGCAAGTTGGAGGCAGCCACTACCGCGGCCAGGCGAACGAAAATATTCATAACTTTCCTTAGTTTATTAAACATCACTGTTAACTACCATTGTAAATTACATGTGGGCCTGTTTCATTACAATGTAAAAAAACGTGTACGCAAAAAAGTTAAAAACGCCACAACCGTGCAAAAATGAATGAACAACAATACGTCTCTGTTTTAGACGCAGAAGGACAACCAGATACAGAAAGTATCGATGAATAACCTGTGATTCGTGGTGTCATTTCATCAATATTTTCGGATGTCCCTTGTTGTGGGAACAATAAAGCGCGACGGGTTAACTGCGAATGCGTAACCATGCAAACAAAGCCCTTGTAACTCAATCTCCGTTAAGTATAATACGCCTCCCTCCCTTGCGAATCCGCACTTTTCCGAAAAAGACGCAAATATTCACAAGGGTAGTGTAAGTAAAATCAGCCAAAAGCTGTTTTAGGGGTGTAGTTCGAATTGGTAGAACAGCGGTCTCCAAAACCGATGGTTGGGGGTTCGAGTCCCTCCACCCCTGCCAGATAATGTTGTGGTGCAGGTGCACTGCAAAAGCCGTATTGCTAGGGTCGTGAAATGAGCGAAAAAACGGAAAATCCATCCAACTCAATGGACATGCTGAAGTGGTTGATTGTATTTGCCTTACTGGCGGGTGTGATCACTGCAAATTATGTTTATGGTGAAGTGTCAATCTTATATCGTGCCATTGGTGCGGTAGTAGGCGTTGCGGTTGCGGGCTTTATTGCTGCTACAACGGTAAAAGGCGATACGTTCCTGACGTTTGCCAAAGAGTCCCGTTTAGAAGTACGTAAAGTGGTATGGCCTACCCGCCAGGAGCTTAACCAGACTACATTAATTGTACTGGCAGCGACGGCGGTTGCAGCATTACTGCTTTGGGGTATCGATGGTATCCTGGTATGGCTTGTTTCATTAGTGACCGGTATCGGAGCATAAGCGAATGACTGAAGAAAAAGCAAAAAAACGTTGGTACGTTGTTCAGGCATACTCGCAATACGAATCACGTGTTAAGAAAACGCTGCTTGAATACATCAAGATGCATGAAATGGAAGATTACTTTGGTCAGGTTTTGGTACCTACAGAAGAAGTTATCGAAATGCGCGCAGGTCAAAAACGTAAGTCTGAGCGTAAATTCTACCCAGGTTACGTGCTGGTAGAAATGGAAATGAACGAAGACTCATGGCACTTAGTGAAAAGTGTACCGCGGGTACTTGGTTTTATTGGTGGTACATCTGACCGCCCAATGCCGATTTCACAGCGCGAAGCAGATGCCATCCTCAACCGTCTTGAAGAGTCTGTTGATAAGCCGAAGCCAAAAACATTGTTCGAGCCAGGCGAAGTGGTACGTGTTACCGATGGACCGTTTGCAGACTTCAATGGTGTGGTTGAAGAAGTTGACTATGAGAAGAGCCGCGTAAAAGTATCGGTGCTCATCTTCGGTCGCTCTACACCGGTTGATCTGGAATTCAGTCAGGTCGAAAAAGGCTAACAGTCTAATCAAATATAAAGAAGTGGCTTGCAGTATCTGCAAG
>CESQ01101272.1_pt1 | contig 53032 bp, 46 predicted proteins | sample 361401 | NCBI WGS metagenome assembly CESQ01 (sample SAMEA2622119, study PRJEB7988) | marine metagenome | isolation source: saline water (ENVO:00002010), including | reverse complement strand
GACGATGACACCCTTGGGGACCTAGACCTGGAGGACGACGAGGACGAAATCGAACTAGATGAAATCGAGGACGATACTGAGATTGAAGAATCCGAAGAAGAAATCCAGGAGCCAGGGGAGGTCCCTGAGGAGATCAGTGATGACGAGTTCGACGAGGAACCCGTGGTAGCGGAGGCGCCCGTGGTAGCGGAGGCGCCCGTGGTAGCGGAGGCACCCGTGGTAGCGGAGGCACCCGTGGTAGCGGAGGCCCCGGTCGAGGCCACCCCGGAGATCAGCGAGGACGAGTTCGAGGAGTTCGACGAGGACGAGTTCGAGGAGTTCGACGAGGAAATCTCAGATGAGCCAGTAGCAGTTGCTGAGCCTCCTGCAGCAGACACTGAGGATATCAGCGAGGACGAGTTCGAGGAGTTCGACGAGGAACTGAGCGAGGACGAGTTCGACGAGTTCGATGACTTCTAAGACAAATGGCTGCCATCTATCCTACTGGCTCCCCGCCCTCCCCCATGAATGCAAGCCTCCCTAGTAACCCCTCATCCAACATGTGAGAAACCACAGCATCGGGAACCGAGGCCTCCAACACCGATCTAACTGCATCCTCGTCGTGGACGGTCGACAGCATCTGGGCTGTCGTCCTGACTCTCCAGCCCTCATACGATTCGCGATTCTCTAGCCCCCCCATTACCACCGGCCACCCGGATGACTCGTAGAGCTCTGCTGTCCGGGCGTCAGTGGTGAAAATTGACCCTGCCCCGCCATGGTAATTCTCGGCATGGGAGACCCAGTTTGGAGGATCATCGATGTCCGGGATTGCCACAACCTTGGCCTCCATCCCGGTTGAAGCCAGCCATACTCGGAGCATGGCTGCCCTCTCATCGGAGGACCATGGGTTCCTGATCGAAGGTGGTTGGTTGGAAGACCCTATGGCGATGATTAATCCCTTGTCGCTTGCATTTGCAGAACGCCAGACATCGGCAGCTTGGATCATCAGGGCATGTCCCTTGTGGAATGGTTGGAACCTGCCCAGTACGACCAAGCCAGGCTCGGGAGGTTGCGCCGGAGGAAGTGGATCCATTGGCAGATCGCTCAACTCTGCGCCCCCCGCGTCTCGGATAATTCAGCCCTACCGAGCATCCACCTGCCAGGCTCTAGGAATTCCCTCCCAGCCATCAACTCCATCTCTGAGCTCCTGTGTGATTCAATGATATTGAAGAGCGACTCGCTCAGTGTGCGATGGGATTCCATGGTGGGGAGAATCATCGGATCCTCGGATGGCTCCATAGTCTCCCCCATTCCCTCCCTCCTCGACATCCAGTCCAATACCACTGACTCGGAGTACGATGACCTGTCAGTCCTTGAAAGGGCTTCTGAGAATCGATCCCACACCTCTGGGACGAGGAAATCATCAGAGTCTTTCACAGGGCCATCAAGGAGGGGTTCCACGTACAGGAATAGGCGTGCGTCCCAGCATCTCCACTGAGCAGAGGAGCACCACTTGGCCATTAGGAGCCGGAGTTCCATGGAAGCATCGCCGATGGACTGTGATAGTTTCTCCCCCCCCTCTAGATCGGCTGAGCCGTCGATAAGTTCGAGGACCTCTCCCTCCAAGTCGACGTCGAAGTCGCGATGGAATCTTGGATCTGCGTTGGGCCTCGATGTTCTGAGGGAAGAGTCCTCCATCGCAGAGGATATCCCATCCGCCGTCATTGACATGATCTCATCGAACTGCCATCGGTCGACAAGATAGAGCATCACATCGACCATGCACATGATGGGCGGCAGGTGTCCAAATACCCTCGCTCGATGGATTCACGTGCTAACTTTCCACCGAATTCAAGAATGCGAGCCATGCCACCCCCAACACTAGATGCTTGGGGAGCGGTTTTGTAATGGCAACTATTGACGAGCAAATCAAGTCCATAGAAGAGGAGATTTCCAAGACGAAGTACAACAAAGCGACGCAGGGGCACGTAGGAAAATTGAAGGCAAAGATTGCAGCACTAAGGCAGAAGCAGGAGAAGGCTCAGGCCCACTCCAGATCGAGTGGGGGCAATCAGGGATTTGAAATCAAGAAGTCTGGGGATGCCTCAGTTGCATTGGTTGGATTCCCCAGTGTAGGAAAATCCAGCCTCATTTCCCAACTCACAGAGGTCGAGTCTGAGGCGGGAAACTTTGCTTTCACCACCCTGACTTGCATACCGGGCATTATGGAACATCGAGGTGCGAAGATACAGATTCTGGATCTCCCGGGACTGATCAAAGGAGCCTCCGAGGGGAAGGGTAGGGGCAAGGAGATACTGAACGTAATCCGGGGGTCCGACATGGTCCTATACGTGATCGATCCGTTCCAGAAGTCACACTTCAAGATCCTTGATGATGAGCTGTGGAAGTCGGGCATGAGGTTGAATCAGAGTCCTCCCCAGGTGTTCGTGACCAGAACTAGGAGGGGAGGCATCGAAGTCAGGTCGACGCTCGAACAGACGAACATGAGCGACGAAGAGATTCAAGGAATAATTAGGGGGTTCGGAATTGTCTCGGCCACAGTGACCCTTAGGACCGACGTGACAGACGATCACATTGTCGATACACTGGCTGGAAATCGCGTTTACAGCAGGTCAGTAGTCGTGGTAAACAAGATCGATCTGGCTAACGAGGAGGATTTAGAGAGGGCGTACGAAGGACTTCCAGGAGGATGGCCGGTACTCAACGTATCAGCCAAGACAGGGGAGGGGATCGAGGAGATGAAGGACTTCATCTTCGATAACCTCGGATTTATGTCGATATACCTGAAGCCTCAAGGGCAGGAGGCAGATCTGGTAGAACCACTGATTGTTAAGGACACATCAACCGTTAGAGACGTGTGTGCCAAGCTTCACCGGGACTTCCTCCGGAAGTTCCGTTATGCGAGGGTGAAGGGGCCAAGTGCAAAGTTCGATTGGCAAAGAGTAGGTCTGGACCACCTGCTGAAGGATGATGACATCTTGACCATTATACTCAGAAAATCGTAATTGGCATCGATGTATTCACCAATGTGATGCCTATCCTAGCACATGGGCGACGGTCTGCTAGGCCTTCTTGATAGCAGGGAAGCGAAGGTGCTAATTTCCCACTTGGACAAGAGGCGGAAGTTGTACATGGGGATATTCGCCATGGGTTTCGTAGCAGGTTACCCGATAGCGGAGGTGATTATCGAATGGCTGCTTGATTCTGACGGTTACATCCCAGTTGGGGTCGAGGTCATCATCCTGCAGCCACTAGAGGTCATCTTGCTCCAACTTAGGATTGCTGCACAGATTGCATTCGGGATGATAATAGCGACCGTCATCATTGATCTTGCGTGGACAGGGGGCAGGTTATTTCCCGAAGCGGCGAGTAAGTTGAGACGTCCCCCTAGAGGGTCCGAGGCAGTCACGGTAATTCTGATGTCAGCGGCATTGGGTGCTATTGGTTTGGCCTATTCTCACAATGTACTGATTCCATTCCTACTGGAGTATCTGGCCGAAGATTCGGCTGAATCCGGACTGCAATCAACCTGGCAACTGCAATCTTGGGTCGGCTTCGTGACCGGTCTTTACTTCTCTTCGGTATTGGGATTCCAAGTCCCCATTCTTGCTGTTCTGCTGATTAGATCTGGGCTCGTTGAGAGGAGGGCGATTGTTGAGAACAGAGGGGCGATATGGTTCGCTGCCCTCTTCCTTGGTGCCCTCATCTCTCCTCCCGACCCAATCTCACTATTCCTGGTAGGAGGACCTATGCTAGTACTGCTGGAGGCCGCTCTTCTGTACGAGAGATTCGCCAATCGCAGACATCCTTAGATTATTCCCGACTTCAACCCTGTCATCCCATGGGAATAAGTCCGATTGTCGGGCATTGGGGGTGGAGTCACTCCTCGGTTCCGGCCTCGGCCCCTTTTGCCTCCTCGTCGGAGAACTCGGATATCGTCATCTGCTCTTCGGGGGCCAGAGATGCGGCTAGTTCTGCGCTTGTGAGGCCCTGCTTGTCGGCCTCGGACCTGAACCATGCCCGGACCTTCCTGTATTCGACCTCAGGGCAACCGAAGTACTCGGCGAACCTCCTTGTCGTCGTGAGTCTTCGAGTCAGGCCTTCCCTCCTCCTGTCGATGAGGCCCATGGCTGCGAGGTCGCGCACGTGATCGTATGCCTTCTGGCCCAGCATGTCCTTGAGTTGGGACTGCTGCATTGGCTGGTGATATGCGATTAGGGCAGCTGCAGGGAGTAGCCTGGCAGGGATATCTGCCCTGAATGTCTCGGGAAGGAATGCTGACATCTCAGGCCTTACCTCAAGTATCCACCTACCGGAGACATCGGTGATTTGGAGTGCTGTACCCTCTCTCTGATCCATTTCCTTCCTCAGAGTGGAGAGGCCGACGTGTATCACCCCTTTCGGTTCACCAAGCATCTCGGAGAGCTCCTCGAGAGACATAGAGCGTCCTGCCCCGAAGAGGATGGCCTCCAGCACTGTTGATAGTGCTGGGTCAGACATTGGAAGCCCCCAATGCATCTGACTTTGGATGAAGCCTTTCGGTCAGCTCGTCATAGTCCCTGGACTCGCCCCAGAGGTCCTCCAGCACTATTCGGCCGTTGTATCCGCCCTCTTGGTCCAACGAGATATAGCCTCTGTTTGTCAGGAAAAGAGTGGAGACAAATGCTGTTACTTGTGATTCGGTCTTCGAATCCTGTTCGTTGGAGGCTGGCGGTGACATACTGTTCAGCTCGTCTGCGACCTCCCGGAGGCCGACCTCCTGTGATGACTGTGCCCTGGACTTCAGTGCCTCCCACGTTCTCTTGAGATCGCCCTCCAGATCCTCGACATGGAGGCTGCCGCTGAAGCGTGCCCTCTCCCGGTCGTGGGCCTCCCTCCTCTCCTTGGCGATTCTCTCCCTGGTCCTCTGTTCCTCTGCTATCCTGCTTGCATCCTTCAGACCCAGCAATAGTTCGCCGAGAGTGACTGGTCGGCCCTCCTTGCCGTGGATCCGACCCTCGAACATCGAAGGTAGTGCTTCGTCGGCAGCTCCAGTCATGACTCCCACCGAGAAGTTGTAGTCGGCATCGTCGAATTCTGCCTCCCAACCGCCATCGAAGTCCCATTCGACTTCCTCTTCGAATTCCATGGACCTCTCCTGGCGCTCAATCAGCGAGTTGGCCTGGCCCCGGAGTATAGACCACGCCATCCTGATCATTCGGCCACAAGACGGGAGGTCGATGTTGTCTGCTCCCTTTATCCTCTCGTTGAACATCTCGATGAAGCTGGATAGATCGACGTCCCATGGGTCCAGGTCGCTGGATTGGAACATCTGGAAGACGAGGGCTACCGACCTGTCGAAGGGATCGATTAGGAACTGGTGCTCCGCCTCCTCCAGAGTCGACAATTCCATCAGCCTGTCAAGGAACTTGCTCGTCTCCAGGTTTGGCTGGCCCTCGAGCAGGCGGAGGACGACGTCATCCCTCATCTGCTCTCCGAAAATCACTATGCATCATCCCTGACTTCGATGCTAGTGCTGGATTCTGATTCTTGCTCGTCCCCCAGTGATGGTGCTGAATCCTCGAGTCCCTCGCTGACTTCCTCTGTTCTTTCCCTGAGGCTCTGGATGCCCTCGCCCTCCGGGTCTGGAATGCCATCATCTGGAACGTCAATGCCCGCCCTGTCGACGAGGCCACCGAGGCTCGATGGCGAGGGCAGTGGTTCCGGAGTCTTCGGCATGTCGGCCGGAGAGGGGAGTTCTGGCATCGCCTCCTTCTCGGCTTCGGAGGCGACTCTGGCTTTCTCCTCGGCTTCTATTTCCTCGCTCAGGTCCAATGCGGCTGCTCTGTCAAAGTCGGTGATCCTCTGGCTGCAACCGTTTCCGGCGTGGGTGATTCCGATGTGATGGTCGGCTAGTGTGAGGCTGACCTTCCTCAGTGTGACCATGATAAATTGTGCCATTCCACTCCTCATCCTGCATAGGGCAGCGATCTTCTCGGAGTTGAACGGGTCTAGGTTCTGGTCGACCTCGTCAAAGTAGTAGAATGGGCTTGGCTCGTAGTCCTGGATGGCGAAAATAAGTGCGAGGGCGGCCATCGACTTCTCTCCACCTGAAAGTGCGGTCCTCCGAGTGTTCTGACTCTTTCCGGGAGGGACGCAGGCCATCTCCAGACCGCCCTCGAATGGACTACCCATGTTCTCGAGTTTCAGTTCGCCGCGTCCGGTGGGCTGCAGAATCTCGTACACCCTCCGGAAGTTGTTGTTTACGTGCTCGAAGACGTTGAGCAGGCGAGTCTTCCTCTCATCCTCCAGTTGGTCCGCTATAGTGGACAGTTCGTCCCTCCTCTTCCTCAGGAGTTTGCCGTCTGCGATTAGATCCGTGATGCGAGAAGCGGCGGAGTCGTACTGCTCTATTGCAAGCATGTTGACATCCCCGAGGGCGCGGAGGCGGCGCTCGAGCCCCTGTACGCTCCGCTCCGCCTCCACGACTGTTGGCAGTTGCGCGTCTTCCGGAGGGATTGGGATGCCAGCTTCCCCTAGCTCGGCAACAATCTCATCCAGCGCCTCGCGCCTCTGCTTGATTTGTACACTTAGTTCCTCCAATCGTCCGGAGATATTCTGCTTCTCCTGGGATATCCTTTCAAGATGTGATCGGAGGCTTGCCCTCTCCTCGACTATCTGGTCCCTCTTATCGTTCAGCAGTTTCTGTTCCTCGTCGAACTGCGAAGCCTGATCCCTCAGTTCTAGGAGGTCGGATTCAGACTCAGCGATGCTGGAGTTGAGTTCTTCGATATCCTTCTCTGCGCGTGAAATTGAGTCCTTCTGAGACTGGATCTGCCTGTCCAGAACAGCCACCCTGTCAGTTAGGATCTTCAATTGCTGGGAGGATGTCTCGATGGATGCCTCCGACATGACTCGTGTCCTCTCTGCCTCTGTTCTGATCCTCTCTGCCTGCCTCAGCTTGTCGGAGAGGTGGTCTGGGGTGTGATTCTGAAGATCTTCGGCGGCTTTGGTACGTGCAGCGGTTGCTTCCTCTAGTGAGGACCTGGCGCTATCGCATATCCCTGAGAGTCGGGACTTCTCGGACTCGCACTCTTCCAGTTCCTTGTTGGCGGTCTTGAGCTTGGTCCTGATTTCCCGTAGTGCTTTCTCCGCCCTTTCCATGTCTGCCTTCCAGTTTCTGACCCTCACCGAGTGGTCGTCATTGTCTAGGCCGTGGATCCTGTCTCGGAGTTCCTGTTGGCCCCTACGCAATTCCCTCAATGCCCCATCTACAGTGGAAAACAGAAGTCCTGCCTCTTGGACTGCCATCTCCATCCTGTCTATCCCGGAACTACCTGCTCCTGAGCCATCGAACCTCGGGCGATCCCTCTTCGATGATGATCCTCCGGTCATCGCGCCGGAACTCTCTATGACGGCCCCGTCTAGAGTCACCATTCTGACCCCTCCCATGTTCTCCCTAGCCACGTCCATGGAGTCAACGACAAGCGTGTTCCTTCCTGCGTAGCGGACCGCAGTCTCGACGCTCGGGTCAAATTCAAGCAGGTCGTGGACGAAGCCAACCACACCGGGGTTCCTAGCCACTAGAAGGGTCCTACCCTGCGGACGGGAGACTGATAGTTTGTTGAGAGGTAGGAATGTCGCTCTCCCTCCGCCATTCTTGCGAAGCCATGCGATGCACTTCGAGGCCACGTGGTCGGAAGTCACTACGATGCTTCTGAGTCCCCCTCCGAATGCGAATGACAGTGCTTCTTCATGAGAGGGGTCCTTCGGGGTCGCCAGCTCACCTAGTGTACCCAGTATTCCGTGTATCTCCTCGCTCTCCCTTAGCTTGGAGAGGGCTGCTAGTGTATGCGCGGAACCAGGTGTGCTTGACCTGGCCTCCATCCTTGCCTTGGCCTTGGCAAGCCCCATCTCGGCGTTCCTAAGCTTGGACTCGGCTCTGTCTCGATCGTCAACTAGTGACCGCTCCTGCTTCTGGAGGCTCATCAGCTCCTTTGCCAGTGACTCCCTGTTGGTTTCCGGGCTGGCGTCCTCAAGGTCCTCCCCCATGAGTGCTTGGTCGTCCCTCTCTAGCTCTGCGGTCTCGAAAGCCTGCTCTATGTCAGCAAGGTTCTCAGATGCCATCTGTGATCTCTGGTGGGCCCGATCGAAGTCGAGTTGGGCTTGGGAATAGGATGTGCTGGCCGCCTGCTCTTCGTCTGTGGCCTTCCCAAGAAGCCTGTTCAGATCACGTCCGTGCTTGTCTCCGGATTGAATGGCCTTCCTTGCCTCGTCCTCGTCTTCGGCGGCATTCTTCAGTGCCGCCTTGGAGTCTGAGACGCTTTTCCGGAGGTCGGCGATGCTCTGCTCTGCCTGTGTGCGCGCGGAATCGGCACCCTCCCTCTCCCTAGTCAAAACCTCAAACTCTCCCTCAGAGGTCTCGATGGCCCTCTTGTGGTCGCCGATCCTGTCGGAGGCCGTCTCCATGTCGATTTCGTGCTGCCTGATTCTGTCAAGGATCTTCTTGGCATCACCGCCGAGTACTCCCTCCATCTCCCTACCGATCTGGACTAGTTCCGTGTCGTACTCATCTAGCCTCATGCTGGATTGTAGCATCTCGTTGGAGATTTCCTTCTCCTTAGAGGCGTAGTTGGACCTCTCCTCTGAGAGAAGTGCCACCTCTCCCTGCCTGTTCCTATGCCTGGATTGCTCGAGTGTCAATCTGGCCAGGTCTGCTTCCCCCTTCAGCTCCCTGAACTTCAGAGCTTGCTCCCTCTCCTTCTCAAGCTCCTTTAGTCGACCCTTCTGGTCGGCCTCGAAGATGTCTATCGTCTCAATGCTGCTCTCAACGTGCTTTCGCTGGGTGTTAGCCTTCCGTATCTCCTCGTCATAGGCCGTTACCCCGGCGACTTCCTCGAGCACCCCCCTCCTCTTGTGCGGGGTCATGGTTGCAAGGTTTGTGACGTCCCCCTGCAGGACGACGTTGTATCCGTCGCCCCTCAATCCGGCTTCCGATAGTATGCGACGCATCTCGGTTGCAGTGGATGGGTTGCCGTTTATTCTGTATGATGTGACTGGGTCTCCTTTCCTGTTTAGTCTGACCGTCCTCGTGAATGATACCTCGTCCGAATCTGTGCGTAGCCTCCTCCTCCCTCCTACCTCAGGAGTGTTGCTGAACACTAATGTAGCCGACATGTGCTTAGCAGGTTTGCCAGTCTTCCCCCCATTGAAAATAAGCTCTGACACATTGGATGCCCTGAGTGAGCGCGTCGACTTGGGGCCGAGCACGAAGCCTATCGCGTCTCCGCAGTTTGACTTTCCACTCCCATTGGGGCCCGTAATGGCTGTGAATCCCTCTTCGAACGGGATAGTCGTCTCGCCGCCGAATGACTTGAAATTCTCGACCTCAATCCTGACTAGATGCATCCCTTCACCTCTGTCACCGGAAAATAAATCGCCGACAACAACGCCAGTCGTTCCATTTGGGGTTAAGAACATTGAGGCAGTGGTGCGTTTCGGGACACGAGTTAGGTGAGTGTCTTGGAAAAGCCGGGTGCGGACCTAACTTACATGTTCCTTCTGAATTTCCCACCACACTCGAAAAGTGCCTGTGTGACCTGCCCTACCGAGCAGTGTTCCACGATTTCCATCATCACTTCGAATAGATTACCTCCTTCACGGGCGGCTTTCTTGAGTCGGGCCAGCCCCTCCTCAGACTCTTTCGAGTGGACTTTCTTGAATTCCCTGTTCCTATTGATTACCAACATCTTCTCCGACTCGTCTGATCTGGTGACTTCGATATCGAACTCCTCTGCCGAAGGAGTATATGATTCTGGGTCGGTAAATGTGTTCACCCCTACAATTGGAGTCTCCCCAGTGTGCTTGCGGTGCTCGTAGAGCATCCCCTCGTCCTGTATCCGGTTGCGTTGGTAGTTGACCTCGAGCGCACCCAAGACACCCCCTCTGTTATGCATCTCCTCGAAGATTCTGAGTACCTTTTCCTCGACCTCATCAGTGAGGAAGTCGGCGACGAATGACCCTTGAAGTGGGTTCTCGTTCCTCAGCCAACCGTACTCCTTGGCGAGAATCAGCTGAATCGCTACTGCATCTCTGACGGTGTCCTCGGTAGGGGTGCCGAAGGCCTCGTCTCGACTATTGGTGTGGAGGCTGTTTGCGTTATCTGCGAGAGCATAGAGGGCCTGCAGTGTGGTTCGGTAGTCGTTCCATGTGAATTCCTGGGAATGGAGGGAACGACCGCTGCTTTGAATATGATACTTGAGCTTCTGACCCCTCTCATCGACTCCGTAGAGATCTCGCATCGCTATTGCCCAGATCCTCCTGGAGACTCTGCCTATCACGGCGTACTCGGGATCCATACCATTGGAGAAGAACCACGAGAAGTTCCTCAGGAACTTGTCTGGATCCAATCCCCTGGCCTTGAACAGTTCGACGTAGGTGAGTCCATTGGAGAGAGTGAGAGCTGCTTGGGTGATCGGGTTTGCCCCTGCCTCGTCGATGTGATAGCCGCTGATGCTAACGAAGTAGTGGTTGCGGACGCCATTGTTGACGTAGAACTCGGCGACGTCTCCCATCATCCTCAGGGCAGTGTCCAGATTGAAGACTAGGGTGTTCTGACCCATTGCCTCCTTCAGCTGGTCTGCCTGTACGGTGCCCCTCACAGTGGATAGGGCGTAGACCCGAATCTCCTCGGATTCCTTCTCGTTTGGATCCCTACCATTCTCATCGACGAATTTCCTGGTCTGCTGCCTAATTGCTACTCTGAAGAAGGCGGCAAGGTGCCACCAGTAATTGCCGTTGATGGTCATGCTGACTGAGGTGCTCGGAGCGCATAGGTCGAAGCCATCGAATAGGCGATCCATCTCGTCCACCGTGCTGATGCTGACTCCTGACTCGCAGACCTTCCCGAAAATATCGAGCCTCTCCTGTGGATCGTTGCCATACAGGCTTGGGGAGTCAAATGCGACTGATAGCCTGTTGAACGGTTGGTCCTTTGACAAGAAGTGATACCGCTTATTTGTCCTCTCTGCACTCCCCTCTCCTGCGAACATCCTGACTGGGAGCTCGTCCTCTCTCCTGAATGGGAAGACTCCGCCGGTGTATGGGAATGATCCGGGGGCGTTCTCCTTTCGTATCCACAACAACTTATCCCCCCAGTCCTCCGTGGTTGGCAGGGCGACTCTTGGGACCTTGGTGCCAGAAAGTGTCTCGTGAGTCGTCTTGACTGGGATTTCCTTCCCCCTGACGGAATAGCTTGCCTGACCGGAGCGATACGCTGAGGCCATTGAGTCGAACTCTTCCATGGATTCCCATGCTGCGTTGGGAATCGTGTCGCGGACATCTTTCGCTTCGTCGATTAGGTCCTGTTGAGCATCCTTCTTGCCTGAGGACTCGAGCAGATTGGCTGCTTCTTCGAGTTGCTGAACCTGGCGCACTGATCTTGCCACGTCTTCGGACCTCTTGTGATAGCCCCTCACAGTTGAGGCGACCTCGGCTAGGTAGCCCTGCCTCTCCGGGGGTATTGGGGCGTCTCGATTGGGGAGGCCGTCTGGACCCAGGCGGGGCTCGCTGGCGGAGAATTCGGTTCCGAACCTCACGTTCAGTATGTTGGACATCATCTCCCAGAGCCTGTCTACGCCCGCATCGGCGAACTGGCTGGCGATGGTAGGCACTACTGGCATAGACTCTGGGCTCTCGTCGAAGGCTTCCCGGTTCCTGAGGAACTGCTTGCGAATCTCTGCCAGTGCGTCCTCGGCTCCGGGCCTGTCGAACTTGTTCAGTACCACGATATCGGCGAAGTCAAGGGCTGCTAGTTTCTCCAGTTGGCTCGGTGCTCCGTACTCCCTTGTCGTAACGTAGATGGAGGTGTCTGCAACCTCTGTGATCGCATCATTTCCCTGGCCGATGCCACTGGTCTCGACTAGGATCAGGTCGAATCCGACCGCCTGGCAGGCCTCGACTGCTCGATCGACGCAATCGGCTATCTCTCGCCCGCTTTCCCTGCTAGCGAAGGAGCGCATGAACAGATTCGGGTCGGAGAGTGAGTTCATCCTGATTCGATCTCCTAGCAAGGCGCCACCGGTCTTCTTTCTGGTTGGATCGGTGGCTAGGAGTGCGACTCTGGCATCCGGGTTGTCTCTGCGAATTCGCAACATCACCTCGTCCATGAGGCTAGACTTGCCCGCACCACCCGTCCCAGTTATTCCGACAACTGGGCACTCCGACTCCTTTTCCCTAGAACGAGCCTTTGAGAGGACATCGTAGAATTGTTCGGTTTGGGAGTTCTCTGCCAAGGTAAGCAGCAGGGATACTGAGCAATGATCGTCTGCATCGATCGGACCCGAGATGGAATCGAACCGGGAACTCTCTAACAGGTCTACATTCGATGCCTTCTCCATTGCATCCCGTACCATTCCGACTAGTCCCAAATCCCTGCCATCGTCTGGGGAGTATATTCGAGAAATTCCCTTGTCTGCGAGATGTTTGATTTCGTGCGGAAGGATGGTCCCCCCTCCTCCCCCGAATAGGAAGACGTGGTCGAAGCCACCCTCATCCAGGATCTCCTTCGTGTGAGTGAACATCTCTACTGCCCCTCCTTGATATGATGTGATTGCGATAGCGTGGGCATCTTCCTGGATGGCTGCGCGCGCGACCTCGTCGGCGCCTCTGTCGTGACCGAGGTGGATCACCTCACAACCCTGGCTCTGGAGGATCCTGCGGAAGATGCCTATCGCTGCGTCGTGGCCATCGAAAATCGCTGCTGCGGTGATGACTCGGATGGGCATTTTCCCGTCCGAGGCCGTGATTGGGGCATCGGTTGTGCCGCTGCCGGAGCTGCTTTCCACGACATTCCGAAAACATGACTCCACAAGAATGCGTTGACTGGGGAAAATGGCATCTTGGGTATTTCCGGGGCATGATTCAAGACCAGAACGGAGCTCCCCGGAAAAGTGGAGGAGAAGCCAGAAGCGATAGAAATCTCGCCAGGTGATGATGAGAACCCTTGGGAGGGAGTCTCAGACACGGCGTCAAGCAATACTCTGCTTACCGGGGATGTCACCTCGTTAGGGGGCGAGGTGGGAAATTCCCCATATTGGACTAATACCAGCATGGAGAGCAAGGGCCTTTCCAACGGTGCATGGTTCGCTATTGGACTGATCCCCACCCCGATTGCCATGTGGATGGCTTCATTCCTATTCGTCATAATTGGCGAATCGGGTGGTGATTTAATGGAGGACTTGTTCTTCTCGCTCGCTTGGTTAATATGGCCAATTGGGCTGATTGGAGGGATAGTCTGGAGTTTCACGAAGGGGAATAAATACTTCGCATTCGGGCTTCTTACTACTCTGATAGGCCTTCCAGCTGTGTTGTTCCTAGCGCTGATTGTCTTCCTATTTTCGCTGGGAGCATTCTGACCATCAAAACCCCCCCACTAGGATGTATGCGAAGAGAAACATTACTGCTCCCATCGCACCATCGATTAAGTGGGCCTTTGATCTTAGGACATCGGCTCTGTTACCAACAGTCAAGACAGTGGCGACAGTCACATACCAAGTTCCATCGATGAACATCCCCAGAATGCCCATTCCGATAAGTGTCTCCAGAGAGGAGTCGGCTTCAATGAAGGGGGCATAGAGAGCCAGCATCCATGCCATTATCTTGGGATTGAGGATCGCAATCGAGAAGCCCTGTACGAAACCTACTCTTTCGGAGAGGCCATGAGATTCAGCGTGATCGGTCGCCTGTCTCGGACCCGCCATGGCATGACGAAGAAAAGTTATACCCAGCCACAGGAGGATAAGCACCCCGCCTACTTGGAGGAATTGCTCGACGTCCTCGTTGGCCGAAATTGCCGTGGCTATACCTAGAGCCGCGAGGAAGGCGTAGATGCCGAAACCGACTCCATGACCGATTCCTGTAGAAATTCCCTGGCTACGGCCCCCTGACATCGTGTTCCTGAGGACCACAGCAAGGGATGGCCCGGGGCTCATCGCCCCCAATGTGAAAACTGTGGCTAGGGCGACCCATTCGCTAGGGTCCATTGATTCACCGACTAGGCTCCTGCGTACATGGCCTCTATCTCATCTGCCCAGTTCTCTCTGATCTGGATTCTGCGAATCTTGAGAGTGGGAGTAAGTTCCCCATGATCGACGCTTAGGTCTCTTGGCAGGATTGTGAACTTCTTCAGCTGCTCGGGGTTTGAGAACTGAGCGTTGAGCCGATCGACATGCTCCTGGATCTCTGCGAAAATCTCTGGGCTATCGGTATACTCGCTTAGTTCGTGACCGAACTCCTTCAGCTTCGCAAGTTGCTCTGCCGGATCCTTTGGAACCTTGGCTCCGTCCATGCCATGCTTGTCCCTCAGAATTACACTGACATCTAGAGTGAATAGGGCGCTGCAGAACTTCCTATTGTCTCCGATTAGCATGCACTGCGAAACTAGAGGGATTGACTTCATTGTCTCCTCTATCACCAGTGGTGCGATGTTCTTTCCGGCCGAGCTGACGTATATCTCCTTGATTCGACCAGTGATACTGACGTAACCCTCGGAGTCCTCTCTACCGAGGTCTCCGGACTTCAGCCATCCGTCTTCGGTCATCGTCTCTGCAGTTGCCTCAGGGTTGTTGTAGTAGCCCTTCATTATGTGGCGTCCACGGAATTGTATCTCCCCATCCCCCTTCTCATTTGGGTTGTGAATCCTTATCTCGCCCACGAATGGTTTCCCGACGGTCCCTATCTTGTTGTTTCCAGTGAAGCCGATCGTCGCTCCAGCCGTAGTCTCAGTCATTCCGTAACCCTCGAACAAGGGGATGTCCAACTTGTGGAAGAGATGCAGTATGTCTGGGTTGATTGGAGCCGCGCCAGTGATGGCGTACTTCAGGTTAGAGAAGCCGATCTTTTGCTTTGCCTTCTTCCTTACTATCCCCTTTAGTATCGGCAGGCTCAGCCACTTGACCTTACTGCCGAGACCGGCGACTAGATTCGAGTAGACCTTCTCGTATATCCGGGGGACACCGATGAATAGGGATGGTTCCACTTCCTTTGCGTAGTCTATGGATTCCAGGGGGGAGTTGACCACGCGCATGTGCATCGCATCCCTCACCCAGATGTGGTTGTCCGCTAGTTGCCCGAACACGTGAGCGCATGGTAGCCATGAGACATAGCCGTCCCCCTGATCGAACTTGGCGATGGCTGAGACGCCGGCAATTTCTGCCTCGAAGTTATCGTGAGTTAGCTCTACTCCCTTAGGATTTCCAGTCGTACCCGACGTGTAGATCAGCGAAGCCGTATCATCTGGCTGGATGCTAGAAAGCCGCTCCATGACAGCAGAGTCCTCGACGTCCCTACCCGCTGACACGAAGTCATGCCAAGATACTGATTTCGGATGATCGGGCATGTCGACACCTTCCATAACCACGACTGCTTCGACCTTGTCTAGCGATGCTAGAGCTTCGTGAAGCCTGTGAGTGCACATCTTGGAGTTATCGCCCCCGTCCATAGGATTGTTTCCGACGAACACGACCTTTGAGTCGGAGTTCCCGACTACCCACTCCACTTCCTCGGGAGAGCAAGTGTGGTAGACCCCCACAGCAGCACCATTACACATGTTGGCTGCGGAGTATGCGGCGTACCACTCCTTCCTGTTGTAGGAGTAGATACTGAGCTTGTCTCCCTTCTCGAAACCGTGAGCGATGAGTGCCTTGGATAGATCCATCACATCGCCTAGGAATTGGGACCATGAAGTGACGTCCCAGTTGCCGTTTTTGTCCTTGGAGGAGATTGCGGGCTCATCTGGGTAATTTTCCGCATTATCAATCAGGTATTGGGGCGTAGTCTTCGCTGACATGGCTTTGGACAGTACATCTAGAAACTTAACTGTTGTCTAGGTAATCAAGTGTAGCAAAAACAACCTTCATGGCAGTACATCTCTTACATTCTCCCTCCAATCTTCGCCCCCGTTCCGATTAGCAAGGGGAGAAGCTGGGGATGGGTGCCAGCATGTTTTGACCCTGGTGCCCATCGCGGCGAGTGCTAAGTTAGCCCTCTTCTCAGCATACTTTCCTATGCCGATAACCTCCTCGGCCCCCAATGCGATGACGACCTCCCTGAGATGCTGGTCGCATCTCTCCAGCAATTCGCTGACCACTAAGCCACTGACGTTATTGGGAGTTATGTTCGTGCCCCTATGACCTTCGAAAATCATCAATGGGCAGTGGTTTACGATGAAGACGTTCTGAAAAATCTGGCTTGCTCCCCCATAAGTCCCCTGAAGAAGACCCCATAGCCTTGTTCCGGAAACCTCCTCCTTTGAGTGATTAAGGCCGTTGACTGGCCTTTTGGGATGAGTTAATGCTGGTTTTCCGACGTCGATACCGGAAATTCCCAGAAGTTCTCTAACTACAGAAGTTGCTGCAAAGGGAATGCCCATCTGGCCCATCCCATGAGGTCCTGGGTTCATCCCCATGAGGATCGTCTTGGCCCCATGGCCACCGGATAAGCGAATGAATTCCTCATGTATCTCCCATGCGTACATCAGGGGGTTGTAAACACAATCCGCAACTCCTTCGGACTCCATTCGACGTGCCAAATCTTCGGTATCGTCCCTCAGCCTCGCTGCTGCAATGATGAGTTCTGCAATTGTATCTGACATCTATTGCTTCACGTCCCCAATCTCTGCACCTGACAATTCCATCAGTTCTCGGGGAGTTATTGGGAAAACAGTCTGGTGAGTCCCGCCCGCCCCCCATACCAGTTCGTATTGCATCAGGTCCTCGTCCATCAGGACGGTTACCGGGCTCATGTGTCCGAATGGGGGCACACCTCCGACCTCATATCCTGTACTCTCTCGAACATATTCTGGACTGGCCATTCCTGGTTTGAAGCCAAGTATCCGCTTCAATTTCCTCTTCCTCTCAACCCTGTTCGATCCGGAAGTGATCACCACCACGGCCCCCTCAGGCCCTTCAAAGACAATCGACTTGGCTATGTGTGCCACCTCGCACCCCAACTGGTTCGCTGCGTCCTGAGAAGTTCTGGTGCCTTCATCGTACTTTCTAGGAGATGGCTGGAAACCTATTTTCTCACACTGTGAGAGCCATAGTTCGTGGCCATCCATGGAATCCGCCCGAAGTAACACGACTTATGGGTTGGGGATGACGAAACATGCGAGAGAAAGTCTAGGCAGTGTAACTTTGATGGCTCGGGGATTATCGGTGCAATCATGGAATGGCCGTTCGGACCTTACGAGACGGTGATGGCGACGATTCTGCTGATGACAATTCCACTGCAGCGGCTTCTGACCCGGGACGAGCCGGGGATGCGTGTCCCGCTTGCAGAACTAGTCGGAGAAATAAGAGATAAGGGATACAAGTGGCACATCTCGATTTTTGTGGTCATGTATGGTTTCAAGGCATTCATAGATCAGCACAATGAGGCGATAAAGCCCCGAGTAGGGGGTTTCACGCACTATGTCCATGACCTCGAGGGAGAGGTGACACTATGGGTTCAAGACACCTTCAGAAATGACCTTCTGAGTGATGTCCTTTCTTTCCACTACCTCTTTGTTTACCTGTTCCTAATATGGTTCAGCCCGATGTACTACATTCTCTGCAGAGACGAGGTGATGGCAGATAAGGCAGTTCTGAACTACTTCATAGCTTACGTTCTGGCAGTTCCCCTATACTTGTTCTTCAATGTCGAAGTGACTTCCTCGTTCCTACCAGGGATGGATGCACTGATGTATCACAGATCATGGAATCTTTTCTTCTTCACAGAAGCCGACCCGCTGGACAACGGTTTCCCGAGTTTGCATATGGGGATACCCCTCGGACTACTGGCAATCAATAGACTCCATGTGAGGGGGCTTGGAATCGAAATGAGAGACTGGCGCCACAGAGAGTTCGACTTGTTCGTAGCGGCTAATGTCCCAATCTACCTTTTCAGCATCCAGTACCTAGGAATTCATTGGATTTCTGATGTTGTCCCCGGCGTAATACTAGCTGTAATCTGTGCTACTTTCTCACATAATATGCAACCCAAACTGAGATCATTGAAGGAAAATGGTTTGTCTTCCTTGGTACCTGAAAAGAAGGTGGCATATACCTCGGCAGTATTCTCCTTAATTGGGGCGTTGCTCCTTATCGGAGTAACAGTTGATGGTCCGGGAACGAATGAAGATGCCCCGACAATGAGAGTAGGACCGGGGGACGTCAATCTGGATGTCATCGAGGTTCACAGCCTCTGGCACCCGGCCAATGTCGAGATCAGGAACGTCGGCGAAAGCGACGTGGAGGTCCTCATCATCCACCGCAACTCGGTGGAGGAGCACGCAAAAAGGGGAGTGATAGACTGGTCATCCATCACAGATGGAGAAGTTCGCTTGTTAAAAACGGGAGAAATACTGCATGAGGAGGTGGATACCCCCTCGGTTTACGACGGTCATTTCGTTTTGGTCACAAATCAAGGGAATTCGGGTATCGGAGAAGTCAGGATTACCATCGAGTATGTGGATAGCAGCTTACTATGGTCCGCAATAATTTCATCCATTCCCGCCTTTGCAATTACTGGCCTAGTAATCGGCGGGTTGTATTTCTCAGAGAACGAAGTGGGCGAAGAGATCGCCGACGAATAGCCCGGAAACCGCGCCGAGGCCTAGCCAAGTTCCAATTCTGAAGGGGGGGTAGTTGTGCCTCCAGATGTACAACGACTGAAAGATCCAGGTAAGAATCACCAAGATGAACCAGACGAAGAGGAATATTTGGGGTATGATGGCCAGTATCATTGCGACATTTGCCCCAATGACCAACTCAATTCTCCCACCTGCTGGCTTAGGTGAGAAATAAAGTAACGGACTTAGCAACATCAAACCCATGAAAGGTGCTGGAAGGACCCAACCCCATAGTCTTGGAATCCAATCGAAAATGTGAGGGACGCAAGCTGCAATGAAACCGATTAGGCTTGGAGCGACCACGGGCCATAGAGGGGGTTCGTCCCACTTCATGTAGGAACGTGCCAATGGCCCCCCATGAAGTCTACTGGATGGGCCGGAAGGTTTTCTTTGGATTTCACGACCTCGCAGCATCATGGTGAAGGGAGAGATTGTGCTGGGGTGCCTCGCACCACATCCGCCACACGTAGTTTATGCTGAGAATCCGGAACAGAACGAGGCTTTCTCAGAGGGAGGATGGGAGACTCTTAGATGGGGTTACAACAGACTGGCAAGAAAACTAAAAACGATTGACTACGATGCAATGGTAATATTCACTCCGCATTGGCAGACTTACATTGGGACCCATTTCCTAGGACTTCCAGAGTTCAAGTCAAAGTCGGTGGATCCAGTTTTCCCGAATATCTTCCGATTCAACTATGATATTTCTGTGGATGTGGATTTGGCTGAGAAGATGTGCGAGGTCGCCGGAGAGTCCGGAATCATCACCAAGATGATGCGGAATCCTGACTTCAGGATCGACTACGGTACAATCACATCATGCCACATGCTGAATCCTGAATGGGATAAACCGATTGTCACCATTAGTAGCAACAGAAACGCCCACTACTACTCCCCAGAAGTGATGAACGAGCAAGCCAGTGCATTGGGAGAAGCATGTGCGAAGGCAATTGAGGAGAGCGGCAAGAAGGTGGTCCTAATCAGTAGCCACAGTCTTTCTCATCGGCATTTCGTTACCGAGTCCCCACTGCCCGAGGACATGAGTCGCGAGCACATATACAATCACAGCCAGTATGTCTGGGACATGAAGCTCGTGGATCTGATGAGAGGCGGCAACATGAGGGAAGTGATTGACATCATGCCCGAATTCACTGAGCAGACAATTGCTGAGACCGAGGCTGGTGGACTAACTTGGATGATGGCTGCTATGGGGTATCCTGATTATCCGGCAGAAATTTACGGTTACCAGTCGGTGATTGGCACGGGGAATCTTATCGCTGCATGGGATCCCATGGAAACCACGCGAGAGATCGTGCTCTGAGGTGTTTTTTTGACTGAACCAGATATTCTATTCGGAATCTATTGCCCCCCGCACCCACAGCCTCTCCTCTCCCCTGATGCCAGTGAAGGATATGGCAAGCTTAGGGATGCATACGAGACTTGTAGGAAAAGGATCGAAGAGAGTGAGGCTGATCTCATTCTGGTTTATTCTACGACGTGGCCCAGCATCATCGGACATCAAATCCAAGCACATCCCGAACCCGAGTGGATCCACGTGGATGATGACTTCCACTTCCTAGGCAGTATGCCGTACAAGTTTAGGATGGACGTGGAGTTCGCAGAGGCGTTCAGAGATGCAGCAGTGTCCAGGGGACTACAATCGAGAACAGTGGCATACGATGGTTTTCCAATTGACACAGGATCTGTCGTAGCCCTCAAGCTACTGAACCCAGATAACCGAATTCCTGCATGCATCGTTTCCAGCAACATGTATGCTAACAGATCGGAGACAATAGTACTAGGAAAGTCTGCACGTGATGCGATTAAAGAGCAAGGAAAAAAAGCCGTAGTAGTTGTAGTTTCGAGCCTTTCAAATAGGATGTTCACCGAACACATTGACCCTGTGGAAGATAGGGTACACTCGGCCAAAGACGATGAATGGAATAGGAAGATTCTGGAATTCTTCGCTGATGGCAGATTGGAGGACCTCAGTCAGCTTTCCAGAGAGATTCATGGCCAGATCAGGGTACAGAAGGTGGTCGCTTACAAGCCGGCTTGGTGGATGTCGGCCGCCATGGGGCAGCACAACAATTACTCTGGCGAGGTCCTAGCATACGAGGCCCTCCATGGCTCAGGTGGGGCCGTGGTTATGCTGACTCCTTCATCCGGTTCGGTGGGAGACAAGGAGTTCGACGAAGATGACGTAGAGCACTACCATGGAGACCGTGGAGTCTTGGACAAGGGGTCGCTATGATGCCGAATGAAGATGAGATGACTCCCGAAGAGAAGAGAACTAGCATGGTTGAAGACATAATTTCTGCACCGACTGATGCGGTCGAGAGGATATACGATGAAATGGGCGGATCATTGGCCAAGTCTGCTGGGCGAGCAATCGGGGCAGCAGCAGGAGTTGCGGTCGGCGGCCCGGTCGGTGGCGTAGTTGGGGCAGTGGTCGGAAGCAAGGCGGCTGGAAAGTTGACCAGTGAGGACGGTCCCTTCATCGCAGAAGGGGGGCCTTCTGCAGTAGGGGCATATCCGCATCTACAACGTGTTGGGGACTTGATATTCGTGAGCGGAATGGGGCCCCGTCAGCCTGGAACTAACGAAATCCCCGGAGGTCCTATCAGAGACGATTCCGGAGCCCCCAATGATTACGACATAAGGGCTCAGACTCACGCGGTGATTAACAACATCCGCGTCATCCTTGAGGAATACGGGTCAGGATTAGACAAAGTGATTGACGTTCTAGTCTTCCTAACTGATATGGAACGTGATTTCAGCGGCTACAACGAGGTATATGCCGAGTACTTCTCAGAAACTCTTCCTGCAAGGACCACGGTGGCAGTCGATGCACTGCCGACTTCCATTGCTATCGAACTCAAGGTCATCGCTAAGGCGTGATCACGACGTTTGGTCCTCGACATCTTGTGAAGAGCACCAGTCTGGTGAGGAGATGGGGTTGCACCTGCTTGGGCTCCCCCCGGGTATTTCGACCCAGTATTCCAGCCCGTCCACCTGTGCCGGGTAATCGGTAGAAATGCTATGGGCACCAGCAGATAGAGCGGCTTCGAGCCTGGTCATGTCATTGTTGTCGGCCTCCTCACCTCCGCTATCAGCACGGCTACGTACGATGAATCCCTCGCTAACCAATCGAGATATCTCCTCCCCACTTTCTATCGGATCGGATAGGGAGAAGATCGCCGCCTCGTTACTTGTCTCTTCTGAGAGGGTGAACATTCGAGCACCAACTAGCCCTGGATATGTCTGCACATACATATTTCTGGACTCTCCGCGTGCTAGAAGGACAAAGATCGCCTTTCCCCTGCTATCTTCCAGAAGAGGCCAGCCCTCGGTAGCTATCTTCTCCCTCAATGATTCGCTATCCCCTCTGACGTTGTCCGGAGTAATGGTCTTGTTCAATGGCCAGAACTGAGTAATCTCATTCTCGATGTCATCCAAGAGCCCAGATAGTTCCAGAGTGATCGTGGCTTCTGTGGCTTGCTCTGGCCAATCCTTGGGCTCTATCCAGATGAATATCGGGTGGTGTAGCGGGTTCTCGTTGGACCAACTTAGAAGCGTCGAGAGGCAGTTCTCGAAAGTTGGACAAGTGGTTCCAGAATCATACTGGTTGTGATAGACTCTGAGGCCTTCTCTTACATCCCACCAGACATCAATCTCGAACTGTCTGACTCCCTGGTTGGAGGCTTGGACATCGAGATTTTGGTGCGTGTACATGTATTCCCTTGTAGGGGAAATAAGGGGTTCGACGTGGTATGAATTGTGAGTTCCCTTCATCTGAATGTGATTAATTCGAAGGGGGTCCTTCTCGGATTCTCCCCCTGCTGTACCGTCTTCGGAACCTAGGCCGAAGCAACCCGTAAGTGAAGCCATGACCACCAAGATCGCGACCAACGGTGCCTGCTTCCTCATCCTGTATGGATTATTGGAGGGGGAAATAACACTTCTGAATGGGCTAGTGATGGTGCCCGCCTGGGCCGTGGACATGGCCATGTGCCAGTTCCTCCTCTGAGGCGGGCCTTACATCCACTACCTCGACCTCGAAACGGAGCGTCTTGCCGGCCATCTGATGATTGAAGTCTGCCGAAACTACGTCACCATCGATCTCGGTTATTGTGAACTGGATTGGACCTTGGTCGCTATGTGCGCCGACGACCATTCCGACTTCTAGTTCCATGCCATCTGGGAATTGGCTCTTCTCGATCTTCTGAATTGCGTCGTCGTCCCTCTCACCATAGGCTCGATCTGGAGTGAGGGTGAACTCCCTCTTCTCCCCGACCTTCGCTCCGAGGACCTCCTGCTCAAAACCGGGTATCATCTGTCCGTGGCCAACTAGGAAAACCAATGGATCCCTACCCTCGCTGCTATCGAATTGCTCCCCATCCACAAATGTCCCTGTGTAATGCACCGATGCTACTGTGTCCTGCTCTATCGTATCGCTCATGGACGGGGGTCCGAGTAGGCAGTATCTAACCTGTTGGGTGATGATAACCTTCAACTGAGGCGTGTTAGGGCGGTAGAGCATGGGGAACTACGGTCCAAAGGACCTGGTGGGCATTGTCCTTACCCCAATAGAGTCTGTTTCTGATACTTTAGAGAGGAAATTGGGGCTTTTCTCCGTCGTGATTATCTCCCTATCAGCAATGATTGGTTCAGGTTTGTTTGTACTTCCGGCTCTAGCGATGCTAGAGATGGGTGGAGGGACAACCCCAATTGGCGGGGTGTGGCTGGCCTATCTTGTTGCTGCCTTTCTGGTCCTACCAGGGGCAGTCTCGAAATCTGAGTTGTCCACGGCAATGCCTTCTTCGGGAGGATCTTACGTTTACGTGGAGAGGACCTTCGGACCTCTTGTTGGCACTATAGCTGGACTTGGTTTATGGGCCAATTTCATGCTCAAATCAGCATTCGCTTTGATTGGGTTCAAGGCTTACCTTTGGGTTATTGAAGACATAATCGGAATAGACATCAATATAGAGTCAGCCGCCATATTCCTACTATCAATAATCGTATTGATCAATATTCTAGGAGTCAAGAAAATCAAGAAGATTCAGACCCCAATTGTGATGTTCTCAACTTTTTACCTCCTTTCCATTTGCGCATATGCAGTACTCACGCAAGAGCTGGAATGGGGAGTAGTTTTGTCCAGGGATTCATTCGGCAGTTGGGAGGATATTGCAGGGACATCTGCGTTCGTCTTCGTCTCTTATGCGGGCGTGACGAAGATTGCGGCCGTGGGTGGGGAGATCAAAGATCCCGAAAGGAACATGCCATACGGCATTCTTCTTTCTCTGGTATTCAGTTGTCTTCTCTACGTTTCAGTAACCATGATCATGGCAGCGGCTGTTGATCCCGCAGATTACATGGATGAGCATGGGGGGCATGGGGCTAGTGAGGATCCGATATACATCTTTGCAGAGTCCGTAGGCGGGGAGACTGTCGGAATGATCGCTGCTATTCTAGCAGTGGTAACCATGACTTCGATGGCTTTAGCAGGAATACTAGCATCTTCACGATTCCCGTTTGCGATGGCAAGAGATAGGCTTCTGCCACAATTCCTTGAGAATGTCCATGGAAAGTATGGGACTCCCCATTGGGCAATTATTGGCACGGGTATTGCAATGGGCATGGCAATCACATTCCTCCCGGTTCATGACGTCGCTGAGCTAGCATCTGGATTCAAGATAATGATCTTCATGCTCATTAATGCATGTGTTATTGTCCTCCGAAGTTCGTCCGATTCTCACGCATGGTACGACCCGGACTGGAAGACTCCGAGGGGCCTCTATCCACTTATCCAGTTGTTTGGAATCTTTGGAGGAGTTGCGCTTCTGTACTTCATGGGGACTAAATCTCTAATCGGGGCAGGTGTGGCAATTGTCCTTGGAGCGATAATTTTCAGGAGTTATGGGAAGGAAAGGGTAGAGGCGGAGATCACCCCCTGGGAAACAACTTGGAAAATGCTCACAGATCCTGATGAGGTCGAAAGGCGAAGGGTTTACGCCTCTTTCCATGCAGCTGACACGGAGGATACTGGAAAGCTGAACCTCGGGGAGTTCATTAGTGCTTTCAAGGCTCTGGGATACATAGTTGGAGGAGGGCCAAATATCCCGGATGATGCTATCGTGGTACCTTCGGCAAGTAAGACTGGTCCAGACAGGTTGATTCGTGACTTATTTCATGCAGGGGATGCAGATGAAGATGGTCTGATAGACATTGAGGAGTTCCTTGCTGTGGCAGAAGAACTCGAGCCAGAGGATTGAATCCTTCGACGTGGGATTGAAGTCTCCAACCGTACTGGGAGTGTCCCCGGTGAGCGTTTTGGTGTCCAGTCGAGCGAAGAAAGTAACGACTCACGTCCTACAGGAAATGAAGCGAACCGGTGAGAAGATAGCAATGCTTACTGCTTACGACTATTCGCTGGCTAGACTAGTCGATGGAGCCGGAATTGACGTTATCCTAGTTGGCGACTCGGCCTCAAACGTGATGGCAGGGAACGATACGACAGTGCCTATTACCCTAGACCACATGATCTACCATGCACAATGCGTAGTGAATGCAGTAGACAGGGCACTCGTCGTAGTGGACATGCCTTTCGGAAGTTACCAGGGAGATTCCAAGCTGGCTCTGAAGAGTGCCATCAGGATCATGAAAGAGTCGGGGGGACATGCCGTAAAGATCGAGGGAGGGAAGGAGATAGTCGACTCGATCAAGAGAATCTTGACGGCTGGAATCCCAGTAATGGGCCATCTTGGATTGACCCCTCAGTCGATTTACAAGTTTGGGACCTACTCGGTACGAGCCAAGGAAGAGGAGGAAGCTGAAAAGCTGCTGGAGGATGCTAGGGCGCTCCAAGACGCGGGTTGCTTCTCCATCGTCTTCGAGAAGATACCCGCTGACTTGGCCAGGAGAGTTAGCGAGTCGCTGGAAATACCCACAATAGGAATCGGTGCTGGGGCAGATTGCGACGGACAGGTTCTTGTTCTCCACGACATGCTTGGTATCACAAAGGACTTCTCTCCGCGTTTCTTGAGGCGATACGCGGATTTGGGAGAAGCAGTTGACGGAGCAGTCAGAGGATATATCGACGACGTTAGGAAAGGGGATTTTCCCTCTGATGAAGAGAGCTACTGAGTGGGGGATGGATTTCCCCCCAACCTTCAAGGACGCTCGCCAGCGGGTAGGTTTAGGTCGTCATGAGTGAATTGTGGGTTGAGAGGCACAGGCCGCGTTCTGTTAGCGAGATGAAGGGGCAAAGGGCGGTTGTTGACAGGTTGAAGGCTTACTCCAAGTCACGCACATTTCCACATCTCATGTTCGCCGGTCCCCCAGGCACTGGGAAGACGACAGCGGCTCTGGCGCTGACTAGAGATGTATTCGGGGAGGGTTATCGGAGTAATCTCCTGGAAATGAATGCCAGTGACGAGAGGAAGTTGGAGTCTATTAGGACCAAGGTCAAGCAGTTTGCTAGGACCGCCCCTATGCCTGGAACCACATTCAAGGTCATTTTCCTAGACGAGGCGGATGCGCTAACTCCAGACGCTCAAGGGGCCCTGCGCAGGATAATGGAGCAGTTCGCTGAGACATGCAGATTCATCCTATCCTGTAACTACTCATCCAAGATTGTCGAAGCGATTCAGTCGAGATGCGCAGTTTTCAGATTCAGGCCTCTGAACTCAGAGAAGGTCCTGGAGAAAGTCCTCGAAGTCGCAAGTAGCGAGGGAGTGGATCTAGAAAGTGAAGCGGCACAGGCAATAGCCAACGTCAGCCTGGGAGACCTCAGGAAGGCGATAACCTCGCTTCAAGTAGCCGCATCGCTGGATATGCACGTCACTAGGGAACTAGTCTACGAAACAACTGCCACGGCTCCTCCCGAGGAACTGCATGGTTTCTTCCTGGCCTGCAAGGAGGATGGTTTCCAACCAGCCAGGAGGAGGATGAGGGGGATTCTTGACAGGTTCGGACTGGCGGGGACTGACCTTGTCAATCAACTTCATCGAGAGTTGGGCGGAGTGACTTTCCTAGACGAGGCGCAAAAACTAGCAGTGACCGAGGCGATGGCAGAATGCGACTTCAGAATGGTCGAAGGCGGGGGCGAGTCACTGCAACTCGATGCCATGGCCGCTAGAATATGCGGCCTGATTGGCAACTAGGAAGATGACTGGAGGATACTTAGGGTGTACTCCACGACCCAAACATTGTCGCCATCTCGCCATGGGACCATTCCCCCTTCTTCCATCAGAGTGATGTGAACCACATACTCGCCAGGGCCACAACCCTCTGGGCACAAATTCCACGCCATAGAGACATCTGCTGAATGAGGCGCTACCTTGGGTCCCGAGTAGTCCCCTGTTAGAGCATTCTTCTTCAAGCCCCTGACCCAGTCATTTGCGTCGACGGAGTCGAAGGTATCGGATGGCCCATTGTTCGCGATCTCGGACACCAAACCGTACTCGCTGACTATCGGATCCATCTGGCCCACTTTGTGAATGGTGAGATTCATCGTTGAGTTACTGGCATCCACGTTGTCCCTTACCCCCAGGCCGAGGATAACTGGAATTGAGTCCTGTGAAATCCTGATCTCGTAGACCCTTCCATCTAGATCCGAATCAGAAATCCCCTCACTGCTAGCTATGTCTATTGCACCGGCAAGATGCGGGGCTGCTATGTCGGCGATTGGCGGGTTTACCAAAGCAAAGGAGAGAGCGAGCCAAGTAAACAAGTACAGGAAAGATCCTCTGACCCAATTCCCAGTACTGAAAAGTTCGAAGAACTGATTTGGGATAACCAGTTGATGAAGTGGGCGGATGAGTGCAATCATTAGGACCGGGAGGAGCCATAGAATCTGCTGAGGGCTATCCATCCCCGGCATCATGTAGAACCTCATCAACAAAGCAACGGAGAGGCCGAAGAGGATTACGAGCCACATGGACATCGCATCCGCCTTCTCCTTTTCTGCGTGAGCGGAGGGGTCGAAGGGCTCCAGGGTGGTGGACTTCTTGTCTCCGCCCTTCGAACCCGCGCCCGTCTTGCCGGAATAGGCACTTGCCCTAAGAGCAGTATCGACATCGACCATGGATGGTTCTGGCGAGAGAGGGCGACACATCAACCCTGCGTGTGAGCGACGAAGTTGCTATTGGATTACCGGCAATGCTCAAATGGCCTCTTCTTCCGCCTTGGAGATATGCCGGGGTGGCGTAGTTGGTAGCGCGTCGGACTCATAGGGAAAAGTTGGCGGGGTTTTCTTCGCTAACACGATCGATGAGCGCATCATGCCTAGCCGAAAATGTCTGAGACATCCGAAGGTCGCGGGTTCAAGTCCCGCTCCCGGCACCAAAACCTGATGCAAGCGAGCCTTTGATGGACCGAGTCTCTCTGCCCGGCATCATGGAGGATTGGCCAAAGCCCGGAACTCCCGTCAAACTAATTGTGAAGACATGGGCCGGAAAAGCAGAGCATATCGGAATATCCCTGCCCAGATCAGGAGAGGGGCTGATTACGATGAAGCTTCAGAACGGCTACAATGTTTCATTCCCAGAATCATACGTAGATTCATTCGAGTTACTCGACGAGACCCCCAAGATCGAAGAGGAGGTTGCGGAAAGCGAACCACAGGACGATACTCTGCCTCTTGTGCATCTAATTCACACTGGTGGGACGATTGCTAGCAAAGTAGACTATGCCACGGGTGCAGTCACCGCAAGGTTCGACCCTCACGAACTACTAGACGCAGTTCCCGAGCTTCGTGGCATAGCAAGGATTCGTGCGGTAAAACTGGGGAACATGTGGTCCGACGACCTCCGTCCAAGGCATTGGAATAGAATGCTGAAGGCTACCGAAGAGGCCTTCGCAGAAGGGGCCGTTGGCTGCGTCATCACCCACGGAACCGATACTCTGCACCTATCGGCTGCAGCAATCTCCTACGGCTGGTCGGGACAAGGGGGGAGGCCCCCGGGGAGAATTGTCCTCACCGGCTCACAGAGGTCTCCCGATCGTGGGTCATCTGATGCTGCAGAGAACCTGATTGCATCAGTACAATGGGCAGCCCACGGACCAAAGCCAACTGGATACCGTGATTCCTCGGTGGTCATCGTACATGCAAGTTCCTCAGATGGCAGTTGTGCAGTTATTCCTGGATGTGCTTGCAGAAAGTACCACTCTTCCCGTAGGGATGCCTTCAAACCGATTAACCAGGATGTACTTGGCCATGTCTTCATGGATGGGAGGGAGGTCAGAATAGAATACTCACCCGAGGCTCATGACGCTAGAGTCGAGTCGATTTCACCGAAGCAGTTCGACGAATCGATACGAATCGCCCAATTCATCTCCGACCCACATTTGCATCCGGACCAAGTTCAGGGAGCGATAGACTCTGGATTCGATGCATTGCTATTCCATGGAACCGGCTTGGGGCACCTCCCAATTTCAAACCCAGAGGAGGATAGTTTGGAAAATACAAGACTGAGGGTGATGCTGGAGGACCACATAGCCAGAGGAGGGGTTGTGGTCATGGTGACGAACGCAATACACGGGCCGGTCAACATGAACGTATATTCCAAGGGTCGTGACCAGCAAGAAATGGGAATAATCGGCCATGGGTCCCTATGCCCTCCTGGTTCGGCTTTGGTCAAGCTTCACCATCTCCTCTCAGTAGGGGGAAAAGATTCTGTAGAGAGAGGTTGGGAGATGGACCTGGTGGGAGAAAACCCCACGTTCTCCAGATCCTAGTTTCTCCGGTTTGCTGATGAACCGACTGGCACTTGGATTAGTCATGGCAGGGCTATCTCCAAGCGACAATCTGGATTCCTTCAGGAAGGACGCGGCATCTCCGGGTGACAGGGGCGTAATCAAGGAGATGAGGGAGTCCGGGTCTCAGACAGCGAGAGAGAGGATACTCGGCCTTCTAGATGAGGGGAGTTTCGTCGAGGTCGATGCTTTCGTGAGACATAGGTCTGGCGATCACTCAATGCATCTGCACACTCCCTTGGGCGATGGGGTTGTCGCCGGGCACGGCATGATAGACGGAAGGAGGGTGGCATGCTTCTCACAGGACTTCTCTGTCTTCTCAGGAACCATGGGCGAGATGCATGCAAAGAAGATTGGCAAAGTAGTGGAGTTCGCCGAGAAGGCGAGTATCCCACTGATTGGAATCTGGGACGGAGATGGCCAACGTGCTCACGAGGGAGTCACCTCGCTGGGTCCGAATGGGGATCTTCTGGACGGCATAGTATCCTGCTCTGGCAAGATCCCAATGATCTCAATAATACTGGGAACTGTGTCAGGAACAAGCGCTCTTGCAGCCGGCCTATCCGACTTCATCATACTTGGAAGTCAGAGGGGAAGGATGTTCATGCGCAGTCCGTATGTGATTCCCGAAATCGTGTCGGGGGATGTCGACGAGGACGCCCTTGGCGGTGCTAATCACCATGCGAGCAGGAGCGGTGTTGCATGCTTAGTTTCGGAAAGTGAGAGGGGGGCCTTCGACATGGCGGCCGAGATTCTTTCACACATGCCTGATAACACTATGTCGGACCCCCCCGTACTGGGTTCTGGAGATAAGTGGGATCGCAAGTGCAAGGGAATGGAGAAGTTAGTCCCCCAGGACTCAGACAGACCATATGACATGAGGGGCGTTATCACCCAGGTATTCGACGACGGTCGATTCCTGGAGTTATTCCCGGCGTACGCTGAGAATTTGGTTATCGGTTTCTCTAGACTAGATGGAGTTCCCGTTGGGGTCATTGGCAACCAACCTTCGGTCTTGGCTGGATGCTTGGACATCGACGCATCGGTCAAAGCGGCTAGATTCATCAGGACCTGCGACTGCTTCAACATCCCGATCGTGACTTTCGTCGACGTTCCGGGTTTCCTTCCGGGTACTGTTCAGGAGTGGGGAGGAATAATCAGGCATGGTGCCAAATTGCTGTACGCGTACGCAGAGGCAACTATCCCCAAGCTCACCGTAGTTACTAGGAAGGCGTATGGAGGAGCATACCTTGCCATGAGTTGCAAGCACCTTGGGTCCGACTACAACGTGTCATGGCCCACAGGGGAATTGGCGGTGATGGGGGCCGAGGGAGCAGTGAGCATCATCCACAGGGCAGAATTGGCCGAGTCGGATGACGGATCCGAGAGGCATGCGGAGCTGGTTGAAGAGTACAGAGAGAAGTTCGGAGACCCGTACGTAGCCGCTAGGCATGGCTGGCTGGACGATGTAATTGAGCCGTCCCAGACAAGAAAATCCCTGGTCAGGGCCTTGCGCCCCCTTCTCTCCAAGAGGGAGGCAATCCTTCCCAAGAAGCATGGAAACATCCCCCTATAGCCCACATGCCTGCGTACGATAGTTCCAATTCATAGTCGAGACAGGAAATCCGTGAGGTTTGGCAGATCGTCCCTCCTTGATGGGGCGAAGAGCGTCCTCCATGCATGCAGGTGCTGGGCTGCCAGCATCATTACTGCGAACTCGTCGGTTGATGCCCCCTCCGCATAGGAAACTGAGACTTGCAGTTCGCCCTCAAGATCTGCTGATTCCCCTCCCGCGGGAGGGGCATCTAGATCGACTGCTAGGTCCGCTTGACCGGTTTCCAGGATTCTTCCATCCCAAGGCCCGCTGGACAGTATCCTGCGACCGGTTTCCGGAATGATCGAACCACCTTCTGAGGACCAGGCCGCAGCGATCGATCTGGCAGCAGACCCGCCCCCTCTGATTCTCAGAGTAGCGACGGATGGTTCCACGCCGATGTGCCTGCAGGCGGAGACGAAACCCATGCCATCCGTGTTTGTGCCGAACCAAGATCCTCTCGACCTCATCAGTTGGTTTACTGCACCCACGCCCCTTGGGCTCTTGATTCCCAATCCGGATGGGGCCGAGTGCTTCAGAGGCGAGGTGCATGAAATCCAGACGTCTCCCTTGATCCGGGAAGTCTTCTCCACGAAATCTTCTATGCTGCTGGACTCAACGTATATCTGGTGAGCCTCCATCTCCATGTATTCTCCGACAATCGAGAACATCCTAGGCGTGGGAGAGTGTGAAATTGGGTTTCCTGCAATGCCCCATGACCCAGGTCCAACCATGACCCTCGCAACTGGTGATTGCCGATGAAGGTTTCAAGAGCGACGGTACACCGAGAGTGCCGGAGGATGGAGCAATGCGCCGCATCAAGAGGTTGGACGAAGGCCTGAGACTGAGAGTTGAGAGTGAGGACGACCTGTGGGTCCTATCCCAGGTTTGCAGCACTGGATGCTTGGTTGGAATGCTGTCGCATCGGAGGGACTCAACCACAGGGACCAAGGAGGATGGGAGGGCGAAGAGTGCGGAGAGGAAACCCATGTGGATCGTACTGGAGTGCTCCGAGACCGCATTCCAACCGTTCACGGAAAACCTCAGAGTGCATGGAGTCATCAAGGAGGCAAAGATTGACATCGGAAGCCACCACACTCATGTCATCTCTTCTGGGGACGAGTTCGAACTGACTCGAGAGGGGGGTCTTTCGAATGCTGACTCTTCTCTGATCAACGATGCGATAAAGTCTGGAAGAAGAGCTCGATCCGGGCTAATTGTCGTGGAAAACGACGAGGTTCTGATCTTCGAAGTCGCAACTCATGGCATTAGGGACGTGTCGCAGTTCAACATGAGGGGCGGAGGTAAGAGAGCAGGAGACTCTTCTACAGTTAGCAAGGAGTTCTTCGAGAAGGTCTCCAAGGAGACAAGAATGGTCTTCCCCGATGGGATGCCGTTAATCATCTGCGGGCCGGGAATGGCGAGAGAGGGTTTCGAAAAACTGTTGAGGGGCCTTGGGGCTGAGAATAGGATTGTCAATGCTCCGACATCGATTGGCGGTAGGGCCGCAGCGAACGAGGTACTAGCAGATGGTTTGGCAGACTCCCTACTGGGGGAGCACGCGATAGTAGAGCAGGTTAGAGCAATAGAGGAGGGTTTGAAGAGGGTCTCAATGGATGGTGCTGTCGCCTATGGGGGGAAAATGATCTCGGATGCAGCATCACAGGGAGCTGTGGAGACGCTGATTATTGAGGCGGGCCTACTTCGGACTGACGAAGGATCGTCTGCCTGGGGGCCGATTGCGGAAGCAATCGAGTCCTCGAGCGGGAAGGTGATTCAGGCTTCGACAGAGCACGATGCGGGAAAGCAACTCGAAGGAATGGGTGGTGCAATCGCCCTACTGAGGTGGAAGTTGGAATAGGCAACCCTCTTCACCAGAATACAGAGGGAGATGCATGGCCGGAACTCCAGTGAGGATGGTGGGTCTAGGCCTTCAAGACCGGAGTGATGGCGCATCGGCCGTCATGATGAGCTCAATAGAAATCGGAGCAGATGCCCAATTCATTATCGAACGAAGCGAGATAAGAGAATTTAATCAGGGCCTTATAGACTGGAGAGGGGTTCTGGAATCGAAGCATTGGCTAGTTCTGTCTTCATCCTGCCCCCTTGAAGAGGGTTCTATGAAGTGGGCTTGGGGTTCATCCCTAACATTCGCTGAGCTGGAGGGTTGCAAGACTGCCATGGTCATAGATGTGCCCGAAGACTCGAGTCGCCTTGAAGAGTCATGGGGCTCAGTTATTGAGCGAATAAGGCAGATTCACCTTCTCTTTATCGGGCCTACGGCGATGAAGGCTCTATCTGAATTGGAGGGCATCGAAGAAGGCCTGCTACTAGGGGAAATTAGGAACAGGAGCCTTGTCCCCATAGTATGCTCATTCGACCCAGAGAAGAGGGTCGCTAGTGTGTCTCACTCACTGGGGCAAGAAATCATCGAGGTGGAAGAGGAAGTGAGTTTGGAAAGATGGCTCGCGGGTTTCCTCTGCGAACTACCCCAATCTGGCTCTGGAGCATCTGGAATCGTATCTGCGGCCGAGTCCGCATCTGGCTAATCCTTCTTCCCGCGAAGCCACCAACTGAAACCCCTTTTGAAGGGGCACCCGTTCGGCCGGACCCGCGAGGCCAAAGGGATGCCACTCAAACTAGGGCCAGCAGGAGTTCCCCTCTCTTGCAAGGGCCGCACAATTGTCGAGGGAATGGATGACATTACCGTCTTGGGTTTGGATGCGATGGAGGTACAGACGGTACGAACAATCCAGCCTCAGCACTTCGATCAATACTGGCAGGCGGGAATCTTGTCATGGAAGTCGGACTTCGAGATGAACATGCATGGACCCTACTATGCTGAGCTACTAGGTAACAAAAGAGAGAGGAACAGGACCCTTTCGAAGATGGAGACCAGCCTACAGGCTGGCAAGATAATCAATGCTAGGCATCTTACATTTCACGTCGGGCCATATGGCGAGTACGAACCCGGAACTGAGGCGAACGAACAGGTTGCGAATGTAATGTCGGGAATTGTTGAGAGGGTCAGGGAGGTCTGGGGAGTCGAGGGTGAGGAAGAGGATTACGCCGCTTTCCCATGGGTCCATGAGTCGGAGCCATCTCTGGTTGGAATTGAGACCTCGGGGAGGCAGGAGCTTTGGGGCACAGTAGAGGAGGTCCTGGAAGTCTGCAATCACGTAGAAGGGACCGTGCCCGTTTTGAATATGGGTCACATTCATGCTCGGGGCCATGGGAGACTGAGGACCAGTGAGGACTATGCAGAGCTATTCGACCAAGCAAGGGAAACCTACGGCGGGTCCACTTTCTATTGCCACTTTGCCGGTGTTGAGCACAGGATGGGGAACGCACTCCACTATACCCAGATAAAGAAGTCAGACTTGAAATTCGAGCCCTTCGCAGAATACCTAGCAGAAGAAGGAGACTGGATGGACATCACGATAATCTCTGATTCACCCCTACTCGAGCACGATGCGATGTACATGCTACAGCACTATGACAAGGCAAGGCAGAGACTTCTGGAAATAAGAGCCAGAGATGAGCGCAGAGCAAAGCTTGCTGCCCAGCAGGGAATCGATCCAGAGGAGTTGAAGAAGAGAGAGGAGGAGGCTGCTGCCGCTAGGAAAGGGCAATTGATGGAGGATTCCGAGACTCCTGCGAAGAAGGTCCCTGCAAAGAAGGCTGTCAGCAAGGGAAAGGGGAGCAAAACCACGGGGATGATTTCGTTCGACGAGTCTTCGGATGAAGACGACGTGTTCTAGTTTCATTGACCCCAATCAGCAGTCTAGTTCAATAACCTGTTTTGGGAGCATGGGTTCATGGCGACAGGAACTGTGAAGTGGTTCAACTATGTGAAAGGATTTGGTTTCATTGGACGGGAAGATGGTGATGACCTCTTCGTCCATACTACCGAAGTAGAAGGAAGGATCGGCGAGGGAGACCTAGTCGAGTTTGAAGTTGGGGACAGCCCCAAGGGACCAAATGCGGTCAACGTGAGAAAGATCGGCGACGCAGAAGAAGAGTGATCGACTCCCGGCATAGTGGTCGCGGATTTACCTGTCACTCTTCCTCGTTACCGGTTTTCTCCCAATTCAGAACTATAGCTCCATTGCTACTGATTCCGAGTACTGGTGACCACTTGTTGAAGTCAACGTTATCTTTTGCTGCGATCATCGCGCTTAGGTTTGAGACAAGAGGGGGATCTAGTCTGATTCCGAATGAAGCCGTGTCAGATGCGAATAGTGGAGATGGTTGTCGTGCCAGGACTGGCTCTGGATCATGGCGCTTAGGAGCGGGCTCGATGACATCCGACGTATTGGATGATTCCGAATCCGCCGATTCGCTTTTCTCCTCTTTTTCCGTTGGAGGAACTTCTGGCTGGAAATTGGAAACACCGACATCGGAGACGAATGGGGTTGCTCCCTCGATAGTGCTGCCAATCTCCAGACCCCCTCGTGAAGCATAGAGTACTGCCTGACCAATGAGAGTGAGTGCGGCTAAGAATAGCATCACCACCATGATGAGCTCGCCTTGATCAAATCCAGTGTATATCAATCCCGATGGCATTCCAACGAGGCTAATCATCCTCCTCCAGCCATGGTCGCGGCTGAAGCCTACGATAACATGGTGAAGGGAGAGAATCACTATCGAGATCCCGAAGGCAAGTTCGAAATCGATGTAATTGGAGTAGGGGAGCACAGCGAAGAGGAAGAAGGCGGACCCAAACAAGCCGAAGTCCTTCTCATTATCGAATTTCTCGTTGACGGATTTCTCAGGTATTAGGGTAATCATTTCCCTAACATTATCGCCATATGGGTCCTTCCTTGACCAGGAGAGGTACAACATAGCCAGACCAATAGCAATTGGCCAAAGTAGGGAGTTCTCAGGGTCAATTGAGAAGTCATTATCTATCCACTGCCAAAGCGTCAGAGTTTGAACGAAGACAGCGCCGTGGAGTATGATCGGTACCCCATTCTTGAGGGCATCCCCGGCAGCGACGAGTGCTGATATGAACGGGATGGCGCCAGAAACCCCGCCTGAGAGAAGTAGGAGCGCGTATCCTTGCAAGCGGGACGCGTTTCCGACGTAGTCATAGAAATTGGTATCTTGTATGTGGGCATCTCGGACGGCATTATCCAGGAGGAAACCGTTCCTTACTAGGGCGTACTGGGCCATTCCGACAAGACCGCCGACAACCCTTGCGAAATCCCTGTCGATTCCAAAAGAACCGTCACCCAAGTAGTCGAAAAGCTCTGATGATGCCCAGAACCATGCCAGAGGGGATAGCCAGAACCAAGGCACAACTCCGTACTTCCATGCCGCGTATGTGAGGGAGGCTACGATTAGTATTGGAGCGGCTCTTGGATCGGGAAGAAGGAAGGCTATCCCTAGAAGAACTGCCAATCCGGGACCAAAGAACTGCTCGGGACCATATCTAGACCCATCCTCTCGGGCACCTTCTGAGGGGAGATAGAATGCAACTGAGGCCGGGATGGAGAACAGTAGTATTGAGGCCCATCTCGGAGTGTTGAAAAACAGTAGATCGGAATCCTCGCCCAAGTAAGGCAGTTCTGCCAGGAAATGCCAAATGATGTCATTTGAATCATGGATTGAGTCGAAGGTTGACGCGTAAATTATTGCAAAGAACGGCAAGGAAGCTAGCACGGGAGTGGAAACGTGTTTAGCCGCCCTCTGAACTGCGATAGCGAAAACCGGGATTGCAAGAATGCCTCCAGAAGAGTCAGTCAGGCCGATTAACAGAAGTGCGAGCAGAGTCAGTGTTCCTAAATTTCGTGCTTCCTGAGATAGGTCCAATAGCGTCTTGAGGCGGAAGTTTACTAAGACGGGTGCAGAAATAATGAAGATGTCCCTAGAAAGGCTTGCTATGATATCGGCTTCATTTTCGGAAAGAATCACAGCAGAAATCAGAGAGACTATTGCGAGATATGAAATCCCTACTAGCCTCTCGAAGGGAGTGGTTCGGAACACTGCTCCCCCTTCCAGTGTAAGTAGTGCGACGGAAAGAGCAGTGTACAATAGTGTCAGACTGACAGTCACAGTTTGCGAGACTTCGAACTCTGATGAACCAATGTTGGAGAGCAAGAAAACTAGTAGCAGGATGAGGATAGCGGCCATCTCTGGCCTCAATGAAAGGCTCTCATCATCAATCCGTGACCTATGGCAAATTGCGAAGATTCCAATTGCTGCAGCTATAGGGAGTGCCCTTGCAACGAAATCATCCTGATGTATTCCAATGGAGGAGAATAAGACAGAGAAAACAATAGGGGAGACGATCAATATTTGAGACCCGAAAGAAGTACCCCAGTCCAGTACATTTTCAACTGATTCCTCGGATCTGGCTCTCAATAGGGAGTGCAACTGGTAGAGTGCGGCGACTGAAATTACCACTGCAAATAGCGAGTGTGCCTCCTCTATTAGTCCGGCATTCAATGATGCCAGAACAAGGAGAACTGAGGGGCCCTCATAGAACCTCAGTCTACCTCTGATTTGGGCCCAGATTCCCAGTGCAAGAACAGCAGGGAACAAGACTAGCGAGAGGCCGTCTATGACGCTCAAAGTGAAGCCCCCTACTTCGAGAATATTGCCCTCCTCGTTGGCTCCGATGAACGAGGAAACTGTCCATGAGAGAACCATTGCTACATATGTGGCCCTAACGACCCAGTCCCTAGCCTGGGGACGTGTTTCCAAGTAGACAAATGCGGAGACTCCAACAAACCATGCAACCATGGCAGCCTCGTCGGAGAGAAGTGCCAGTGCCAGTGCCAGGCCGACTGGCATCGCCGGCGTCCTCTGCATAGTAGTTGGAGCGAACCATCCCACCAGGAGTGCGACCCAAAGCCAGAACGTCAACCCGAATGGTTGCTGAGAAATCGTCTCCCCTGCGATGATAAATTGGGTCCCGTCTGCTGCGATAATCTGACAGAATAGTATAGCTGCCACGACTGCTCCCGATCCATTCTCAACCATCCTCTTGGAGAGGCTGCGATCGGTGGCCGTGATGCCGACCAGTACGACTGCGGGCACCAGGAGGCTGGCGTGCTCGGTTTCCCCCCATGCGCTAAGGGACATGAAAATTGGAAGTCCGACTGCAGCGCCAGAGGCGAGAAGATACAGAATGGCCCTGTCCAGCCTGAGAGAGTATAGGATGGCGGAACCGGTCAGAATCACCACTGAAAGTGTGATGAACTCCTCCAGCTCCCCCCTGGAGTATTCTAGCCATATCTTGACTCCGCTGAAAACTACGGCCAATGGGGCTAGGACGACCACCGTCCTAGGGAGTGTCCCGAGTGAGTGTCTTCGGATTGAGCGGGTGCTGACCTCCATGACGAGAAGTATCGCGGCCGTCTGCAGTGCCGCCAACCAGACAGGTATCCAAACCTCCCCTTCTTGGACTTCTATCCACCCCATCTCCTCCGGCCCTGCGAAGAAAACCGCGAACCGAGATAGCCAAACTGCCGATAGTGCTCCCATCAGAACTGCTATTGCCCCACCATACTCCTCTATCGGATTCTCCGCCCTATCCTCGCCGTATTGGTGCCTGAACCACTCGTGCATCCCTATTACGGAAACTGCCGTAGCGCCAGTGATGATTCCAAGAGTCAGGAATGAGAAGTCATCACTGACGTTTACCACAGTGACATAGTAAATAGCATAGGCAAGCATTAACCCGCCTGCGACCAAGGATGCGTACAATCCGATGATTGATGCATCGTAGTCTTGACGGAGGACGGTGTTTTCTGGGTTCTGGCTCATGGTCCTTCTTGAGTCCAGTGGGCTTTCTAGTTAGTGCCGGAACGAAGGTGATTTTGCGCTGCCTGTACTAGGAAGGCTTGAAGTCAGGACGGTGGTGGCGAGGATGCTACGGGACTGTAGCTCAGCTGGGAGAGCGCCGCACTGAAGATGCGGAGGCCGCTGGTTCAAGTCCGGCCAGTCCCACCATCAACTTGCGTCTGAGAGGACTTCAGTCTGCAGTTGGTGCAATTTGGAAATTCCGACCTCGGCCGCATCGATTAGAGAATTCAAGTCCTCCCTGGAATAGGTTGCCTCCTCCCCTGTTCCTTGAACCTCTACGAACTCACCTGCACTTGTCATTACCACATTCATATCCACATCCGCGTTACTGTCGAGGATGTAGTCTAGGTCTGTCCAGATCTGCCCGCCGACCACTCCCACACTGATTGCAGCCACATCATTAGGCATAACGGACATCTCGTGGGAGTCCTTCTCTTCCTGAGTTAGTGTTTCCTTCTCTGCGCCCTTCCTAATTTCATCCCTAGTCAACCTCTTCTCCTTTGGGAGGCACTCGCCAGAATCGATAAGGCGCCTCACTGCAAGTCTGAGTGCGATATTAGCCGCAGTTATCGATGCGCATCTAGTTCCCCCATCGGCATTCAGAATATCACAATCGACGGTTAGTGCTACTGGGCCCAGTTGCTCAAGGTCCACGGCACCCCTAAGGGACCTTGCGACCAATCTCTCAATCTCCATTGTCCTGCCCTTAGCGCCGCTTCTTTCCCTACGGAATCTAGTGTCTGTTGAACCGGGCAATAGGGAGTACTCGGCATGAACCCAGCCCCTATCAGAATCCCTGGGGAACCACCTAGGTAGTGATGGAGCCTTGGTTACGCAAACTAGCACCTGCGTGTCCCCCTGGTGGTAAAGGATGGAGGCTAGGGCGTTGGGGGTGAAGTCTAACTTGACCTCAATTTTCCTGATCTCATCATTTGCTCTGTCGGTACTTCCGACATCCGTCTTCATCTTCGCCATAGCCCTCCGAAACCAGTTCCTCGGATGAATCATTCGCGTCGAGCATGAGGGGGGCGGAAAGATTCCACTACATTGGGATCGGTTGTGATATAGGGTCCACCTATCAGGTCGACACAATAAGGGACTGCTGCAAAAACTGAATCCAAAATCTCCCTTATTGATCTCGGCGATCCTGGAAGATTGATCACCAATGAAGAGCCTCTAATTCCAGCAGTCTGTCTTGAGAGTATTGCAGTGGGCACGTATTTCATCGAAACGGCACGCATCTGCTCTCCGAAACCGGGCATCATCCTATCGCATACGGACTCTGTAGCCTCCGGCGTCACGTCCCTAGGGGATGGACCTGTCCCCCCGGTGGTAACAACGACCGAACACCCCAAGTTGTCGATTAGATCGACGATTGCCTCCTCGATGTGCGCCCTTTCATCTGCTACAATTCTTCTAATTACTTTCCACTGCGAGGTCACGGCATCTTCGAGGAATGATTCGATTGCTGGCCCACTGAGATCATCGTACTCCCCCGAACTAGCTCTGTCTGAGGCTGTCAAAACGCCAAAATAGCACACGTCGGAATCCTCCATTGGCATTCCGTAGCGGCATTCAGAGAAAACGCCGTCGGTATGGCACTAATGCAATGGGCACGTTCAAAGACCGTCGATTCGAACGGATATCTCCGGAGGTAATGAGGTGCCGAGTCTTCCCCAACACGCACTGACAATCGTTTCCCAATTAACGACGTTTCAGGTGCATCTTTCGCCAAATGAATTGTTGGTTGAAATAGTCTCGTCACCCAATCTCTGACCGGGTGATTGACATGAGTGACCAGACGAAGTACGCAAACCAGATAGCAGTAGTAAAGCAAGAGTGCCCAGATGCCGAAGAAGATGAGATTGGGAAGGAGTTTGCTAGGTATGAGGAAGACTTTCTCATCCCACCTGAAGACGCATTGAGGTCGGTAATTAGGAAGTTCCAGGTCTCCACAGGTGTTGAAGCAACTACCACCTCCTCGACCCCTGTTCGTGAAGAGAAGAAGGTTGGGAGATTCTCAGAATTAGAACCCGAAGACAAGAATGTTACAATCGAAGTGGCAGTAGTTTCCTATACGCCGAGGACTCAAATGGTCAGAGGCGAAGAGAAGCAAATTGCTTTCGGATGGATAGAAGATAACCCACATGAAGCCACATCTGAGCGAGTTCGATGGGACTACAAAGACTGGGGCAACAAAGGTGAGTCGATGATTCCTGGCTCTATTGTAAGGCTAGAAGGGGTCTCAGTAAACGAATGGAATGGAAAGAGATCCCTGAACATCAATCGAACGACTAGAGTCACGGTTGTGAAGGAGGGCGAAGGGGATGCACCCCCCACTGGCAACGACCCGCTTACTATTGCAAGGGCATCTGAAATAGAAGGCTTCGTTAATTTAGTTGGCAGGGTAATGTCTGCAAAGCCCGATGTAATCGTAAGGAAAGACGGCAGTGGGGAGATTCCGATCGTTAGAGGCAAGATTGCTGACGATACTGGCAGTATGGGTTTCCTTTCCTGGAAGGATTTCGAGCATGAAGAAGGGTCTTTGGTTAAGATCGTAGGGGCCTCGGTGAGGAAATTTCGTGAAACCCCAGAAATTCAAATTAATGATGGGACCGTAATAGAGGCTTATCACGATACTTCGTTCCCCGATATTGCCAAATTGTCCGAGTCAGATAAGGTTAGTATCTCCGACCTGAGGAATGGAATGAGGGACGTGGAGATAACCTTGCAGGTCGAGAATTGGGCTAAGAGGACTTTCGAGTCCCAAGATGGCGTTTCCAAGGTTGTAAGAAGTGGCGATGTAATGGACCCGACAGGGAGGTGCAGGCTCACCGCTTGGTGTGATTTCGATCCAAAACCTGGAGAATCAATCAGGATTGTTGGTGGAAGGGTACAGTTCTGGCAGGGCTCTCCAGATTTGGTAATTGATGATTTAGAACAGGTCTCGAGTCTTGCAGACGCACCATGGGAAAAGATAGATCCGGATAATCACTGGGTAGAGGTTGATCTGACAGAAATTACTCGAGGAGGTTCTCGAAGAGGGATTTCGACTGAGGGAACCATTGTTGCCATAAATAGCGGTTCGGGAATAATCGAGAGGTGCCCCGAATGTAGGAGAATGCTGAGAGATGGTTCTTGCTCGGAGCACGGGGCCCAGATAGGAGAAGAAGATCTGCGCCTCCGATTTGTATTAGATAACGGCGTTTCGAATGCAAACTTATTCCTCGGCAAGGAACCATCTGAGGATTTTCTGGGTATGAGCATGAATGAAATCAAGAGTGAGATTTCGAGTATAGGTAAAGAGTCGTTCATTTCCAATCTAAGAAGGCGAGTCCTAGCGAGAAAAATAGCAGTACATGGCAGGTGCGCAGTGGACGGACAGGGTGCTATGTTGTTTGCGGATAAGATAGTGATATTGGAACCTAAACCTGCTGAAGAAGCGGAAATTGTGATGAAAAAGTGGGAGGTGATTCTGTGATTTCAGGAACAGGAAGCCGGAGAGTGAGGCAGAGTGCAATTCGTATTTTTGCACAGGAATACTCAGAGTCTTCATTGATTGAGAAGGGAGTCGGGGAATATGATCCTAGTTTTGTAATCACCAAATTAGGCGCCAAGGTGAATCGATGTCTGATCTGCGGGGGGCTAGAGAGAATGGAAAGAAGAGATGGTGACTCAGGGCCATTCTACAGAGGACAGGTTCGAGACCCCTCGGGCACCCATTACTTCGATGTGGCTCCGTTCCAACCCGAACTACACCCTGATGCTGAAGAGTTGCTCGCTAGATTCGAAACAGGTGACTCGATTCTAGTTTCAATAGTAGGTAGACAAAAGTCAAACGAGTCCGAAGATGGTGGAATTTTCACCTCCATAAGAGCCGAGAGTTTCACCGAAATAGATCTCGAGTCTTACAAGTCATGGATGGTAGAGGCTGCTGACGCCACCCTGAGGAGATTGGAAGCATATGCTTCATCACAAGGTGCGGAATTAAGTGAGGATGGCTTGAGAGATGCTGGAATTCCGGATGACCTTATTTCAGGGATGCTGCAGGCTCGCGGGCATTACTCCGAGTTTGACACAGAGGCTTACAGAGTTTGGATTCTCAAGGCCTTTTCAAGGGCTCTTGGGCGGGCAGAAGAAACACCCGAAGTATCGATAGAAGAAAATGTCAAGCCTGTGGAATCTAGGCCTGTTGATCCAGTTGAGTCTGCTGATCCAAGAGATGTCATATTGGGGATACTGAGTTCCAATGGCGGAGACTTAGTTGAATACGATGACCTTGTGGCGGCTTGCATCTCAGCTGGCTCCTCCGGAGAAGCGGCAGAGGATGCGATAGAGCACCTAAGAGATGTCACGATGGAAATCTCAGAGCCTAGTTTCGGTTTCTTCTCTAGTTCCTCGTGATCTTCGCTATTCACTGTTTGAATCCAAGGAAGAAAGCTTGGACCTGATCCTAGCAATGGTTTCTGCAGTATCCTCGACCAATGGTGTTTTTTCACTGCCAGATGTCATTGCCGCGCCCTTCACCTCAGCAATGTTGGTTGCGACCATTAGAACACGATGCCTGACGAATTGCTCGTTTATTGGCCATCCCCTCCTGTCGGCTAGTCGAAGCAAGAGGTCCCTCTCAGAATCTCCCCATGCCCCTCCATGCCCCCTTAGGATGGTCCCCACCATCCTCTCTAAATCGCCCACCCTGGCATGAATGGTCAGAATATCACCTTGGATGTGGCTAGGTTGATTGTCCAAACCGATCAAAAGTGAGTCGCTGGCGTCCTCCAGCAAGGCTTCTGCTGGAACGGCTTGGAATTCCTCGATGGGAATCACCGTGTTTTCCACATCTTCTACGATATCGGGTTCTGGCTCTTGGAAAAGGGCGGACTGGAGGCCGTTTCTCCTCAAGCTTCTCTTTATCCTCCCCCAACCATTCATTTGGCTTGTCAGCACTCCAGCCACTCGGCCCATCAGAATGGTCCTATTGCCGGTCAGATCGAGTTCCAACTTCTTGCACATCTCATGCAAGTCGTCCCTATTCATCTCTGCCAGATTCTCGATTGTCATCCTCCGAGAGTCGAAGTTCAAATGAAGCCAAAGCCGCTGTCTCCTCTCCTTATGGGATCCTGAAGACTTGATTCCGAAGACCTTCAGGAAATCACCCATGTCCTTGTGTGGCATTGACTGGATACCTTCCCAAGACAAATCATGCTCAGCGAGAATCTGGTTGCTGATCAAACGGGCCCTCAGAACCTCCACAGAACCTGACTTCGAAAGACCTGAACTATCGGCCCTCTTCCTCAGATCCTGAAGATTCTCAGTATAGAGAGAGTTCAGTAAATTGGAGTCCACCCTCATGGTTACACTGGCCCTCGAGAGGGTTCCTTAGTTATCGGTTGCCCCAGAGTTGGACTGTGAAGTGTGATTTGAGTAGGGGCACTCTCTCTGCGGTTTCTATTCTGGGAGAAAGGGCGTGGCATCTTCATCGGAGGGGTGATCGCGAGGAACGTCCCTGGTGGATTCTTTGATGAGGATTGACCAGTCCATCAAAAGGGCGATGACGGCGCGCTGATACTCGCTCATTGCCACAAGCCGCTCTAGTGAAAGGGTTCTTCGACCATCCTTGGAAATAGTCTCAATCCTTATTTCGACCCTGACCTCATCATGGTAAATCTCTCCATCGGGATCGTGGCAAGATTGCTCCAACACCAAATCTCGACTCTCCTCTGCCTGCCTTAGGATTGCTCCAACCTGCCTGTGCCTAACTTCCAATCCGGTTATTCCGTGCATCGAGCTGTCCAAGTCCGTCATAATCCTGCTCTGTACCCAAAGAACGGTATTGCCCTCCGGTTCGGTAAGTTTAGCGGACAATCGAGGAGGGAGGCCCGCTCTAGAAACTATGGCGATCAGGTCCGAATATGGTGGGGGTACGAAGTGAGGTGCCCCTCTCTCGTTAGGCTGGGACAACAGAGTGTGCCTCCTCTCAGTCTGGTTTGACTCGTCGTACTCTGCCCTAGAGATGACAAATCCATCAATATCGCCTTTCTCCAGCAGTTCGGCCAGCAAGACGGGGAGTTTTTTCCGATCTTCAGGAGATTGAAAGCCGGGATACAGGGCAGACAGACCCTCGGGCGATACAACCTGCAAATCTGGTCTGGCCCTGAGAAGTTGTCTTCGTATCAAACCTGAATCTGAGACGATTATCGCAGACTTGGGCTGATACATAAGGCGGTCAGAGGATACTAGAACAAGGCTTGGCCGTCTTGGAGTTCTGGCCCCGATAATCTGGCAACCGCTATCAGAAATCATCTGTTCTCTTCCGAAAATATCTGATGCCGGGAACGCGAACAGATCGAGATCGCCTTCTGAAAGCGACTTTATCCCGGATTCGAAATCCTCGACGAGTATGACGGAATTCTCGATATCTGATGACTGGTTTGATTCTAAGTGTGAGTTAATCTGCGAAGTAACGTGGCAATCGAGAGAATCCAGAGTTCCTACAACTATCCGGTTTTCCATCGCATCCACCTCAAGGGGGGGGCACGCCTTGTACCCATTCTGAGCGGCGTGCGCACCCGTTGATATATGCGACCCCTAGGCTGAATGAACCATGGAAGCGGAGAAAATGAGTTCGATGACGCTAGATTCTATCAAGGACTTTGTCGAAGATTCCATTGAAGAGTTGGTCCTTGAAAAAATGAGTTCGCGCCTAGATAAGCCCGTGATGTCAATAGCTAGTGACGTCCTACTAGGGGGAGGGAAGAGGTATCGCCCCATTCTGGTCATCCTATCTTACAAAGCCGCAGGAGGGAGTAATCACAGAGAGGCATTGGACCTAGCACTTTCCTCCGAGTTGATACACACTGCGACGCTTGTCCATGACGATGTGTACGATCAATCAAAAATGAGGCGTGGGAAGCCGACAATACACTCAACACATGGAACATCACATGCGATAATCACTGGAGATTATCTTTTCACATTGGGTTTCGAGTTTGGGGCCAGGTACGACGAAAGGATAGTCGGCAGGGTGAGGGACGCATGCGCAGGAATAGCCTCTGGAGAGATACTCCAGTTCGAGCATATCAATGACCTCAATACCAGACCAGAGGACTACTACGCAATAATTGACGGCAAGACTGCTGGTCCATTCGCCGCAGGGTGCTCTAGCGCCGCAATGATAGCAGGTTCGAGTGAGAAGGTTTCTGATGCATTATGGGGCTATGGGATGGAATTGGGGAGGGCTTTCCAGCTTGTTGATGACATCCTGGACTTGGCAGGGGGCGATCTCATTGGGAAGCCTCGTGGAACTGATGTCCATGAAGGTAAGATGACTTTGCCGATAATCTACGGGCTAACAATGCTACACGGGACCAATAGGGACCAGTTGAAGGACGTCCTTACCAACTTCGGGGATGACAGGTTGCAAGAGTTGGTCGAACTACTGGAGAAAGCGGGCTCGTTCGAATATGCGAAATTACTTGTTTCGAACCATGTAGAGAGGGCTTTGGACCACATCGAAGTACTCCCCGATTCCGAGGAGAAAGAAATGCTTACCGAGATCGCTTTGATCTCGGAGTCAAGGACAAACTAACGGAGGTGCTCCCCTGAACGAGGAGAAGTACTGGGATGCGATAATCATCGGCGGTGGTCCCGCGGGGAGTACAGTTGCGAGATATGCAGCAGAGGGTGGTTTGAGCGTCCTGGTTATCGATGGAAGAGACCCAGTTGGGTCACCCCTGCAATGCGGGGAGTTAGTGCCCACGAACGAGGAGATGAAGCGACTATGCCCCCGGGTTCCTGAGATGGACGATCTATTCAGGACCCCCGCGAACGCAATCTCGAGGATATGCAACAAAATGAGGATTGTCAAGCCAAATGGGAAGGGGATGGATTTCGATTTCGAGGGAATGGTGCTAGACAGGGTTTCTCACGACGAGGCCTTGGTCGATCTTGCACGTTCAAAGGGGGCTGAATACCTATTGGGTAAACGTGTCAAGAGAGTGGATGGAGATGCTGTTATACTATCCAATGGATCAACTATGAGAGGGAGGGTGATTGTTGGTGCCGGAGGTCACAATGACCCTATTAGAAAGCGATACTGGGGCGAGGAATCGTTGAATATTCCCGTCAAATTTGCAATAAAGAATGGAAGCCATTCGGACGCTCTGGAGTTGCACTTCGGATCCGTAGCCCCTGGGGGTTATGCATGGGTATTCCCAAAGAGTTCTGGTTCCAATATTGGCTTGGGGATACAGAGGAGGATGTCGAGAGGAAAGAGCTTGGAGGACTACGCAAACGTCTTCATCGAGCGATTCGAAGGTGAGGAAGTTTTCCGGGGTGCTGGATATCTTCCAATGTCTGGAACTGTTAGTTCGTTTGTTAAAGGCAATTACATGATAGTGGGGGATTCGGCTGGAATGGTTCTGCCATCAAATGGGGCGGGTATTACGATTGCAATGATCGGTGGTCGGATTGCAGGCAAGGTGATTTCCGAGCATTTCAATGACGGTACTGATCTGAATGAATATGAGAGGAGGTGGGAGTACCAGATGGGAAGTGTGATGCGTAATTCCAAGAGGTCTTTTTCCATTGGGAGCATGTTGTTCAGATTTCCTGATTGGTTCCTGAATTTTGCTTTCAACCCGCTTACGAAGGGAATTATCTGGAGAGCCGTGACCTGTCGGAGAATGTTCTGGATATTCTAAGGGGCGCGAGCGGACCAGATTGTTGCCATACCTGGGAAGATAACTCGGGCCTTGGCATCTTCGAATCCGACCTCATTCAACATCGAGACGTAATCTCTAGTTGTTCCGAATTCGGAATACGTCTTTGTTAGCCACTTCCATGGGTGATCTCTCTGGCCACAGACTATCCGGGCATATGCACCTACCCAGACCTTCATCCATAGGACTCCCAGTATTCCGTGGACCCTATTCATCTTAGCTGGATCTACAATGATGATTGGCGATCCTGGCCTTAATACTCTTAGCGATTCAGAGAGGCCTGCTTTCTTGTCGTACCAATCTCTGAATGAGAACAAAGAGCAAACTGCGTCAAAGGAGTTGTCATCGAAAGGAAGATCTTCGGCAGTGCCCTCAATGAAGGTTGCTGGTTCTTCTCCCCTCGTCTTGCGAGCAGAATTTACTCTTTCCTCAGCCGTAGAAAGCATCTCTGGAATTGGGTCTAGGCAAACCAAGTCCTTGCCAACAACATCCTCTGCGAAACTCCCTGGGCCACATCCAACCTCCAGTATTTTTCCGTTCGGAAGCATCTCCCTAACTTTTCTACGCCATCTTGAGACCTGTCCTAATGTAGCGAAGCGATTGATTCTATCATAGACAGGTATTGTGGCCAATAGATTTCTCTGGAGTTCATCCCAATCATCGGCACCCATCCCCTCCGCGTCCATGTCATGGCCCGAAGAAAGACGTATTTGGAAGGTTCCCGAGTGGGTTCATAGTAGGAGTCGAACCGGTGGGATTCACGAGGTTATCATCATAAACTCCTCATCGGTCGCCAAGCACCGTAGGTGCATATAATGGGACGAGAAGAAGTTCTACGAGCAATAAGGCAGGCAGAAGGCGAGGCGAAGAAGACCATTGCAGATGCACAGTCTGAAGCCACTGAGATTATCTCTAAGGCGAGGTTGAAGGCTACGGAAATCATCCAGTCCGGTAAGTCCGATTCTGAAGCCAGTTCCCAGAATATGATTTCAGAAGCAAGGAACGCTGCGGAGGGAGAAGCCGCTAAGGAATCCAAAAAGGGGGATTCTGCCATCGGATCGATTCATGAAAGCGGCGAAGGAAGTAGGGGAGAAGCAGTAAAGGCCGTGCTCGATGCTTTCAGATCCTAGAACAAAGGGAATTCAGATGTCGCAAGTCCATACACTACAAATGGGCAGATTGGTTGCTGCAGGAAGTAAAAACAAACTTTCTGAGGTTATACACGCTCTGGCTAGTCTGGAAGCACTGCACATTGTGGACTATGATGACTCAGAGGAGGGTTTCTCGTTGGGGACGCCCGGAATTAAGTCCGAAGAGGTAGGTCGAGATTTGGTGAGGGCTAGAGCGGCAAAATCGGTCGTCAACGCGACTACCCCCTCAAGGCCTCTGAAGGCAGAGGAAATCAGAAGCAAACTAGAAGGGGACCTTCAGAGGGAGATAGAGGAGGCGCTAGACCTGAGCTCAAAAATAACCGATTTGGAGACAGCAATAGGCTCCCTCAGGGAACAGGAGGATTTACTCGCAGAGTTAGAACCACTGGGTGTCGATTTGGATTTGCTGTCTGGATACGAATCTATAGTCGCATTCGTTGGTAGGGTTGAAGATACCTCTGCTGCCAGAGAAGCCTCCTCATCGGGACTAATGATTGAATCCAAAAAACAGGATGGCATGGTGGCTGTATTTCTCAGAAATAACGATTCCAAGCAAGCAGAATTATTGTTGGAATCTGCAGGCTTCCAACAGACTCCCGTCCCTTCAGGAAGTGGGTCAGTCTCCGTTCTACTCTCGAAAATCAGGACGGAGATGGATGAGGCAATAGGCGAAAAGACCAGTCTGGAAGGAAAGCTGGATTCATGGTCACAATCTCATGGAGAGTATCTAGTATGCGGCTTGGAGGTCTTGGAGAGGGACCACGAGATTCTGACAGCCCCGGTAAGAGTTGCAGTTTCTGACCATGCATTCGTTGTTGATGGGTGGCTGGAGATGAGGAGGGCTGACGAAGTAGAAAGGGAACTGAAAGGTTCATGTTTGCACATCGAAATATCTCCTTTCGAAATGGAGGCAGGTGGCGGCGGACATGGCCACTCTGATCACCATCACGACCAGCAAATGCCTCCGATTTCCTATCAGGAGAGGAGTTCATCCAGGCCAATGGAACTATTGACCGACGCAGTAGGAAGACCTGCTTATGGGAGAATAGACCCAACGGTATTCATGCTTATTTCTTATCCATTATTCTTCGGAATGATGTTGGGTGATATGGCATATGGCCTTGCTACCATAGCTCTGGGATCATTCCTGATACTGAGGTCAGGGCCCAACGAAATGGTAATGCTAGGGGGGAAGTTCCTGACTTATATCGGCTTAGGAACTCTGGTATTTGGGTACATTTACGGAGAGTTTGCGGGCTTCGAGTTTTTGCCTCATATCGAAACCAAATACAAGACTGCGGAAGAATGCAGTTACATTTGGCACCAAGGATATTGTTACAAGGACGCTTACATGTTGGAAAAGGGGGACTTGCCCTCATGGGTATCATGGATGACCGCACTGTATCCTAACGATGGTAGGATACACTACGTCCTAGAAGGCCCCTTTGGTGCTTCCTTGACATATCCATTCCACCGCGTTACTCCCGTTGACGATGGAGGCAATCTAGAACATCTGATACTACTGACCATCTACCTTGGTATCATTCACATTTTCATCGGTCTTGCGATTGGATTCAGAGATATACTCCTCTATGGCAATGGCCACGGTGGTTTCGGGTTTGTCTGCGCTTTCTTCGAAAAGGGAACTTGGATGCTTTTGTTGTTTGGTGGCTTTCTCTTTGCTTACGGGTACGTCGGACCTGGAGGCACCGAAATGAGGAACATCGGGGGAGCTATCGCAGGTACATCGGTACTCATGCTTATGTGGACATTGTACAGATACCACGGCGTCCCCTTCCCCATTAATGTGGGATTGGCCCCCATTGAGGCAGTCGGAATGATGCCCTCTGTGATTTCGTACGTTAGGCTGTTTGCTGTTGGGGCGGTCGGGGTAAAGATCGCTGAAACGGCAAATGTAAATCTGTTTACTAAGATAGACTTTGGCGACCCGTTGATTGCAGTCTTGTTAATCATCGGGTGGATTTTAGGGCAAATCTTTGCACTTGTACTTGGTTTGTTCAGCCCAAATATCCACGCTGCAAGGCTCCACTTCGTAGAGTGGATGAGGCAATATTACGACTCTAGCGGTGAGGCATTCGATCCCTTCGGTAGAAAATCAAAGTTCGTGGAGGGCGATTATTAGATTCCAAGCAACAGCTTGAAAAAAAGGAGGAAAAAATATGAATGACAAAAAAATGATGAGTGGAATGAGAATACTGATGGTTCTGTTGGCGCTAGTAATGGTGGCCAGCGGTGTACAGGCACAAGAAGCAGCAGATAATGCTAGTACAGAAGCAGCGTACAAGATGATTGGTGCCGGCCTAGCACTGGGCCTTGCAGGAATTGGAACTGGCCTTAGCCAGGGGCCAATCGGTGCAGCAGCAGTTGGAATGATCGCAGAAGATGAGAAGAAGTTCACATACGGGCTGATTTTCACAGCTCTGCCAGAAACAATTGTGCTATTCGGCTTCCTAGCAATATTCCTGCTGTGAGAAGAAAACAAAACACAAGGAGGATAGGATATGTCGCTTGACACGCTAGCAGACGAGATTACTAAACAAGCAAAGGGGGAAGCCCAGTCTATCCTAGACGAAGCTAGAGCAGAAGCAAAGAGGATCGAAGAAGAAGCAACAAATGAGTCCGCTCAAACTTCCTCTGCGGCATCTAACAGGGCAGAGAGAGAAAGCGAACAAATCTCTGTTGAAGTGGTAGCATCGGCTAGGCAAGCGAATCAAAAAAGAGCCTTAATAGCTAGAAGGGAGGAGCTAGAATCTACTTGGGAAGCGGCTAGGGAAGAGGTTAGTTCACCTAAATTGGCAGGTAGGAAGAAGATTCTTGACTCGCTCATAAAAGAAGCATCGGAAACCAATTCGGATATGGTGTTGAGGCCTGTGAAAGTCGACAGGTCTGCACTTTCCAAAAGTGGGTTCAAGATGGGAGAAGACATTGAGGGGCTGGGGGGATTCGTTCTCGAGTCCAAGGACGGTTCGACGATGCTGGACTTCAGATTCGATATGATGCTAGAAGAGGCATGGAAAAATACTCTGGGCGAGATTAACAGGATACTTTTCAAGGAGTGAGGTGGTTAAATGGTCAGGGCGCAAAGTGGCAGATCCAATCTGTATAATGCGTCAGCCAGAGCCAAGGCACGAAAGGCATCTCTAATTGATCAAACCAGAATGCGCCAGTTGGTACAACAAGGAACGGAATCTATCGGTGCAAGCATAGGGGAGATGGGGTACAGAACGGAAATGGACCTATATGCCTCCAGGATGAGTGGGGCCGATGCTGTAGAGGCCGCTCTTTTCCACAACCTAGACAATGACCTTGCAGAGGTTCTAAGATTCTGTCAGGGCAAACTTAAGTCCATTGTGGCGATATACGTGGAAAGATTCGACTATGAGAAGGCAAAGACGGTTCTTAGGGCCGTAAATGGAGGTGCTTCAGACGAGATAATTGAGAATCAAATATTGCCATCAGAAAATCCTCGAAATGCAACTTGGTTGACCATTGTGAAGAATACGGAGGGACTTGATGAGGCAGTGGAGGCTATGGCCGGAACTCCGTGGGGGCAAACTCTCTCCAGACTCGATGGTGAGTCCACTCTTGAGGCGATGGAAAATGCACTAGACATGCAATATTTCGCTGATGCACTAAGAGCCGTAAAAGGAAAGGAAGGCAGCCCTCAGCTACTGAAGTACCTCAGGATGGAAATCGATCACCGGAATGTTATCAATGAGTTCAGATCGATTCGAATGGGGATGTCTTCAGAACAGCGACAGGCGATGATAATTCCTGGGGGTAAAATTGACTCGGCCACCATGAAGCAGGCCTGTGTGGCAGAGACTGATGAAGAGTTAATCGATGTACTTCGTCGGAGTAGTTCTTTTGATGACAGCGGTTTTGACGAGGCTAGAGAAGAATCGAGTAGACTTCGTAGCCTGGACCCATATGCGGAGCTTCTCTCTCACCAGAGGCATGCAGTACTGAGGAGGTTTGCGCACCTAAGTCCGATTTCAGCATTCCCAATAATCCACTACATCGAGAAGAAAGCGCTGGAAGTCAGAAATCTTCGATTACTAGTACGCGGGAAAGCTGTGGGACTGCCTAATGAAGTACTAGAGGCGCACATGGACTACTGAGGTGAGAAAATGGAGATTGCAGTGGTAGGACAGTTGGAATTTACACTAGGGTTCCAGCTTGCAGGAGTAAAAAACCTGTACAACCCATCTGATGATGAGGAGTTTGCGGAACTTCTTCGTGATCTTTTGAGTCAAGAGGAAATAGGAGTTGTCGTAGTTGACAACTTCGATCTAGTGAGGCTTCCCGAGAGGCTAAGAGTGCAGCT
>CESQ01121674.1_pt1 | contig 57332 bp, 45 predicted proteins | sample 361401 | NCBI WGS metagenome assembly CESQ01 (sample SAMEA2622119, study PRJEB7988) | marine metagenome | isolation source: saline water (ENVO:00002010), including | reverse complement strand
CCTAAACTTTCTAAATTAAATCTATGTCAATGAGTTCATTTTTCAAGCACGTCAAACTACATGAGTATGACATCACAGACAAAGGCATTACTCAAGCGTGTTACGATGAGATGAAAGCAGACGGTTATGACATTGTAATCACTGAGAAAGAGATGCAAGTGCTCGCCGTGAATAGATGCGAAGAGTTTAAAGAGTACATGCGACCACTCTTCGCCTAGGGTGTGCCAATTAAATATGTGTCACACACTTCCACGCATAGGGTATAAAATACCCTATAATAAGAATATCAACAGTAAAGGAACCAAACATGAGTACCCTACACCACGAAACATTAATGGAAACATGCCACGACGAAGCATGGGAAGCATTCAGAATACATAATAAATTAACTGATGATCAGTTGAATGAGTTATGCTGGAGACAAGAGTCAGGCACATTACTTGCAATAGAAAAGCAAGCACAGAGATTATTTGATCAGCGTTGCCAATAGGCACGCCGTCCTAGAAATGACGTTAAACTTTCCCCGTTATTTACTGAATTCTTATTATGACAAATTTCCACTCACATGCAGATGACTGGTCAGCAAAAGATCTATTGATCAATGCACTTGACAAGGGATCAGCAAATGGAAATCAGATGCTCAACTACATTGATCAGGTTCTTAATGCTGATGATGTATACATGGGCATTGACTCTAATGATGATACCACATTTGTATTCTCTGGAGTGAGATAGCTAACCACTTCACAAACTGGCACACCAAACCCCCACTAGGGGGTTTTTTCATGTATATTAATAGAGTTAACACATCAACACGGATTTTATGAAAGTTTCTCTTAAGAACACCAAAGCAGAATTATATGATGCAGTTCTCAAGACGGACAATTACAGACAAGAGAGAAACGCTCTTGTATACATATTGAGTTTCGTTACCACGTGGTCGTTACTCTTCTAACCAGTTGACAAACTGGCACACTAGCATCCCACGGGGTGCTTTTTCTTTGTATAATAATAGTATAGTCAACAAGAGGAACTCAATGCAACTCACACCAATCGCTTCAAACATGACTGAGGTTGAAACAAGCGAAGCACGTATTCTATTTTCATATAGAACCCCCGTTGCTGCTTACATCTTCGGTGAAGGATTTGTAAAGACTGACAAATTTTGGTCAGTGACCACATCACGCCACATCAACAAGTGGGGTGCGAGGGATGCCAAAGAAATCCCACAATCACGTTTGGACTCATTAGCATGACTGAATCATTAGACCGCATGATAATGTCTCTACACTTCGGCAGACATTTTTGGTTGGATGATGAGGGCGACCTGATGAGTTGCCCCACATTCGTAGATGGCACACCTGACCTAGACAATCATGATTATGTGCTAGACTGGGAAGACACCAGTGAGGTAAACCTAGGAAATTTACTTCGTATTCACCGTTCACTATTGGAGACTTTTTAAATGAGAGTTTTAAAACTCACTGAAGCACAGGAAGAAGCACTCGCTTCCTGTCTCGTAATGATCGCTGACCTAGGTGTCCCCGATCATATAGATGAAAAATCTTTTGATGAACTGTTTGACACAGTAACAGAACCAACACCATGGGATTACGCCTAATGACATTAATTCGCTATTGGACTAAGTGGGATCAACAGTGCAGGTATCTTACTTGCTACTCATCAACTCATGCTGATGAGATGATCAATTATTACATATCCCACGGGCAACAGGCAGAGCTATGTGCCAGATCGCAAAGTGGTACAGAGTACTCACCACACACCTAATAATGGTGTATTATTAAAGAGTAGTCAACCAATTCTATTATGATCCGATTTGAACTCACAATGGGAAGAAACATCCCAGACAATGGCAAGGTAACTGACGCAATGATGGATGAATTCATTAAGACTGAAATCATGCCACATTTTGAATACGGAACTTTCATTGACGGAATCGGATTCTGGAAGGGTGAACAGGAGCAAACCAAGATTTTTTATCTTGAGGTTGCTGACAATGAGATTGACCATTATGAGGTCATCTTCAACTGCATCGCTTATGCATACAAAAAGCAATTCAGGCAGGATGCCGTAATGGTCTCTCAAGTACAATCAAACACGGTGATGAGATGACCACTAAACAACTTCGCAAACTCGCCCGTCTTCACGGGTGGGAATTGCATCGCACGGGAAGCAGACATTTTATATACAGACGCAACAAACAAACCATAACAATTCCTTTCCAGGTGAGAGGGTTTGTAGGTAACAACATTTCCAAATCATTAGTCAAAGTTTAATGTCCCACTATTCTATGCCATACCTACCCAAGGCAGACACACGCACAGTGACACTCGTTGAGGTGGCACTCGCTCTACTCACATCTTTCTTCTAACATGGGAACACCTATTACACAGGCAAATCAATCTGTCTTCGCAGTGCAACCAGCATCATGGAAAAACTTTGATCAACACGGTTGCACATGGGCAGAGAATATGGCAAACGCCTATGCACTCGCCAAGCTATGGGTGAAGGATGAACAACAGGCAGCGATGATATGGTGTGTGCCACTTAAGGGAGTGGCATATAGATGGTTGCGATACTCTGGTGATGCCCCTATAATATAAGTATAAATCACACATCACTTATGTTCAACAAAGACTTAACACCAATCTACGACGGAAGAGTATTAGTCAATGAATCAGCGATGAGAGATCCAGCAGTCGCAGCAGCACTCGCAGCAATGGCAGCGAGAAACTTTGAACCACTGCCCACACCGTCTGGACATTGGAACATCAGCGACAGACACTAAATTACACAGGGGCAGTTAAATGCCCCTTTTTTATTGGTGAAGGGGTTGCCGAGCGATGTCAAAAAAGGCAAAGTCCCTAACCTACAAAAGTATCCAGACGAGCGAGAAATAAATAGAATTACCAAATTGAAATTACCTTACCTTGAATTTCAAAAAAATTTCCCCAGGAAAAAATCATGGAAAAAGTTGACTGGAAAGATTGGGACGAAATCATAGATAACTTTGATGACTTCTGTGACAACTTTGAAAATCGTGCCACTAAAGCTTATAATATAGGAGATCAAAATGAAGGACGAGTTATTGAAGCAACTGAACGAGCAGGAGAAAACACTCCTGTGGCTGTCCGAGAGGTGCAGCACCCTAGAGCAGAGGATATCCCAGTTAGAGAATCCGTCGTTGATGTACAAGCGACCCAGTGCGAGTGATCAAGACTATGAGACTATCGCTCAAACACTTGACTACCTTCACAATAACGTAGAGGGTATAAAGGGAGACCTACTGAAAGTTGCGAAAGCAGTATGATAGTAGTCAATTCTGAAAACGTAAGATTATTCGCCATCATGGTACTCGGTATCTTTTGGGTATACTTACTTGTTGAAAGACTTGCAATGATCTCTGTGGAAAACGAAAAGAGGAAAAGAAAATGACAGACGGTTTAGAAGTAACAGGACCATTCTTAGTTTCTGAGAATACTGTAGACATTCCATCTACAGGAGGCAATTGCATATATGCTGCAGCACCTATAGGAGGGGTTCCACTACCCACTACTGTTTACTCAGGTGGAGAGATGATTAAGATCATACCCCCTACACATATACCAGATGCTGTAAGTGCATCCAAGGTCAATGTATTAAACCCAATTCCTTGTTTACCAGCACGAACCATGCAAGCAGGGACTAACACGACAGTGTTCATTAATGGTCAGTTACCTTGTGTAGCTTCTACACCACCAATTGGGGGAGATACAACAGTCATTACAGCAGAACCTGGTACTCCAAGAACCTTGACAGGACCGTTTCAATGTCCTACAATAGTAATCGGATCAAATATATAATTCATGGCAAAAGTTAAATCAACTCTGAGTGGGCAGTCTTTCGTTGAGGCAATCCCCAAAAAAACTCGTCAAGGTACTGGGAAGCATTCAAAGTATTCTGCGACTTCAGCGAATGGAAAGAGAAAGAGATACAGAGGTCAGGGGAGATGAAAAAATTACCTGAACGCCGAACGGGGAGCACCGAATGGATATAAAAGAAAAGGTAAAGAATGCAGAAGATAGAATTAAGGAATTAGAGTTCCTGATTAAAGAATGGAAAAAAACACTACCAAAGGAAAAAACTAATGCTGACTAGACAAGTTGAGAGTTCTCTTAGGAACGCACAAGAGGACTTACGTGAGGCACTTGCGTTTGCTGCACGTACTGAGAAACCATGGGTTAGTAAGCACATTGCCGATATGTTAGCTAATATTGATAATGTGGTAGATGCTGATCAACTTCTATCTGACGTTGAAAGTTATATGGGGGATGAAGAATGATATTCCTTTCTAAACCATCAGTGTATAACTTACCTGGTACATGGGAGAAACAACCTGACGTTTTAATCAAGCACTTAAATTTAACACCAGATCAAGGATTAATTTTATTCTTTGGTTTATTATTAGGTACTTTAGTTGCATATGGAATTTACACTACGTTTGGAGCAGGTAAAAAGAATCTGAAAGATCAGATAGATGAGCATTCCAAGATGCATGAGTTAGGAATTGCACATGGGCACAAACCAAAAAAGTAAAATAGTTTAAATAAACTTATACTATTGAGTGGTTTTAATATGGAACCACCTTTTCCACAGTACCCTAATTATATGAACGGACGACTTAAAAAGATAGACATGGAATCTCGTCTCTTAAGAATTAAGGAGGGGATTACCAATGATTGGTATCCTAACTGGGATGCCAAAGAAAGGTGGGCAGCACAACAGGCATTGAATAATGCTTTAGATGTGCTTGATGAATACAACTATTAATATGACAGAAGAAACAATTAGAACACTATGTTATACTAAAGAAGAAATAGATGCAATGATTGCCGAAGCTGTTGAAGAAGCACGGAGAATTGATGAAGCATCTATGGCAAAGCATAACAGAGAAGCAACTATTATCAGTATGATTCTAGGGTTTACTACTTTAGCATTGTTTGTTGATGGGTTATTAAGAATTTTAGGTATTATCCCACCATTCATGCATATAGATGTTAACATTATAGAGAAGATTGCTGATAAAGTAGAAACTGACGTAATTGATAAAATCAAACAAGTTCCAATTCAAAAAATATTTAACCGATGACCTTTTTAATAGCAATAATGTCATTTGCAAACTTTGTATTCTATCCTTTAGTGGTAGGATCAATCATTGCTGTGATTATAGAACAGATACTTAGATCAAAGGGTAGTGAAGACGATCCTATTGCAGTAAGAAATGTTGCACTCTCTATGGGTGTGAGAAAGTATCTCATCAGACAAGCATGGTTGTTTAACATCATATGGTTTGTTGGGTACTTCATTCTTATGTTGACCATAGGCAGACAGCAACCAGCTGCAATGCCTGATATGTTATGGCAAGGTTAATCTATGGGACAAATTAATACACACCATGTTAGGAAGTATCTTCCTGTTTTTGATACTATTATAGACGGTCATGAAGAAATTAACGTCTATCTGAAAGCAGTTTTAGAAGAGTATAAGCAAAAATACCCAGAAAGTAACACAAGTAACGTTAAGGCATGGCATAGTGAGTGGAGAACCCATGAAATTATGTCTCCTCATCTTGATAATTTTGTAAAATCTCTTACAGATGCTGTTAATTTTGTTGCTCAAGGGTATTTCCCTAAGTCTAATGCTGAATGGGTATGTAAAAACTTTTGGTTTGCTGATTATAAAGAAGGTGATTACACCGTTGCACATGATCATTGGCCATCTGCATTCGCAGTTTCTTATTATGTTGATCTAGATGAGGATCCTTCGTCTATAGTATTTGAACGTAGTGAGAAAGCTGCTGGTATATTTGATCAAGAATTGTGTTTAAAACCACAAATTGGTCAACTTATGATCTGGCCATCTACATTAATGCATGAAGTTCCTCCTGTAAAAGGAAAAAGACTTGTTGTTTCTGCAAATTTTGACTTATTAAGACATGGTTGACTACAAAACTGCTGGTGTTGACATAGATGCTGGCAATAATTTTGTTACTGACATTAAAGATATCATAAAATCCACTCATAGACCTGAAGTTATGGGTGGATTTGGTGGTTTTAATGGAATGATGAGAATACCAGAGGGGTATAATAAACCTATTTTGGTATCTGGTACTGATGGAGTAGGTAACAAAGGGTATCTTACAGCATTAGGTGCAACTGGTAATCCAGATGTTATGAAAGATGTAGGACAAGACCTAGTTGCTATGTGTGTCAATGATGTGATTACATGCGGTGCAGAACCTCTTTACTTCTTAGACTATATCAAATGTAATACAATCAAACCAGAACTCCTCAAACCGCTTGTAGAGGGCATAGGTGATGCATGTAAAGAAGCAGGTTGTACACTACTTGGAGGAGAAACAGCAGAACATGGTCAACGTCCTGGTGATCCAGATCATTTAGAGCTTGCTGGTTTCTGTACTGGTGTTGTAGAAGAAGAAAATATTATAGATGGTAGAGATATAAAGAAAGGAGATAAGATAATTGGTATTGAAAGCAGTGGTTTACACTGTAATGGGTTTAGTCTGGTTAGGTATCTTACATTTCGTCATAAATTATTTTTAAGTGAACACCCTGAAATACTTGCTCCTACTAAAATCTATGCTAGACTAGTAGAAAAGTTAATAGATAACATACCTGTTCTTGGTATGGCAAACATTACAGGAGGTGGACTTGTGGAAAACCTTCCCAGATGCCTTCCAAAGGGTCTCAGAGCAGAGGTAGACTATACAGCATGGAAACGTCCTGAAATCTTTAATGTCATCCAGAACGCTGGAGAGATAGAGGAAGAAGAGATGAAGAGAGTTTTTAACTTAGGCATAGGTTATTGCTTGATTGTTCCACCTGATGTAGTTCAAGATACATTATATGTTCTTAGAGCTTACGATTCTTTAGTGGAATCATTTGATTCATTTGTTATAGGAGAAATACAATGATTTTCTTTTCTGTTATACTTTCACTATTTGCCAATCACTTACCAGTGATGTACGTTCAAGTACCTCAGTGGGCAGATGACTGGGCAGTGTGTGCTATAGATGTACCTGATGCTAAGTGTCACTGGTATGTCATGTCACCTGACAATACATTTGGTGAAGGGTTTGACTGGGAAGAAGCACCATGGTTTGATGTTAATGGTCTTAATGACATAGCACCCATACAAAAAGAAACTGTAGTAGAGAAATTACAAAAACAATGATTATAAAAGGAAAAGTGAAAACAGTATTTTCTACTGATAAGGAAGATGAGGTTATCATCCAGTATGAAGATAAAGTTACTGCAGGTAACGGTAAAAAAGAATTACATATAGAAGGCAAAGGTGAAGTCTGTTGTCAGATCTCTACTGTCTTGTTTAAGATGTTAGAAAAGAGAGCAGTAAAGACACATTACGTTAATATGCCTACTCATAAGGCAATGACCTGTAAGAAGGTAGATATTATTCCTATTGAGGTTGTAGTTAGAAATATAGCTACTGGTTCTATCTGTAGAGATACTACAATTGAAGAGGGTACCAAATTTGAACATCCTGTAGTAGAATACTATCTTAAGGATGATGAGAAGGATGATCCTTTATTAACATACCGTAGAATTAACCTAATGGGTTATGGTAAAGAACTTAAGGAGTTTGAATACCGTGCTCAATGGATTAATAAGGAATTGAAAAAGATATTTCATGAATGTGCTCTAGACCTTGTAGATTTTAAATTAGAGTTTGGATATGATGCTAACGGTAATTTACTCTTAGCTGATGAACTATCACCTGATGGAATGCGACTATGGTCACAGGGTTCCAAAACAAATTATGATAAGGACATTTTTAGAAAAGGTGGTACTGGTGAAGAAATGTTAGAAAAGTATAGAGAAATTCTTGGTAGTCTCCTTAACATTCATTCTCGTGATGATGATGCAGAGAATGAGAGAACTATGAAACCAGAATATGAGTTACCACCTAGAGGTCCAATTTAATGTATATTGCATTACCACCAGAATTATATGTAAAGGACAGTCCTATTGCAGGGCAAGGACTATTTGCTAAAGAAGACATAGATGCCATGATGTATCTTGGTGTCTCTCATGTTCTATATTGTGATGAAATTATTAGAACTCCTTTAGGTGGGTTTGTAAACCATAGTGATGATCCTAACTGTGTAAAATGGCATGAGGGGGATATCTATCACATGAAGACAATTAAGCCTATTAAGAAGGGAGAAGAGTTATTTTTGAAGTATACTTTTTATAGTGTAGATAAATAGAAACAGCCTATGCTGTGTCTAAATGCCAACCTTCCAGACGTTTAAAGATTTAAGCGTCACATTTAAGAAACACCCTATCACTGATGATCTTGTCACAGTGAAAGATAAAGCTGCGATTGTACAAGCAATTACAGGGTTACTTCTTACTAGGAAAGGTGAAAGACCATTTCAACCCAACTTGGGATCTGGTATACAGAATCTTTTGTTTGAACCACTTGATTATGGATCTGCTGGTATTCTTAAATCTGAGGTTGCGAATGTTTTAAATCAATATGAACCACGTATTGAAGTTGATTCTATTCGCTGTGAACCTGATTTTGATAACAACGGATATGAAGTAGAAGTATCTTACACTATTATTGGTAGAGATGACGCACCCATAGCTGTAGAATTCTTCTTAGAGCGTACACGATAATGCCTTATACTCAGGTTGCCAATTTAGACTTTGAGGATATCAAAGTTGCCCTTAAAGAATACCTAAGGGCACAGTCAGATTTTACTGATTATGATTTTGAAGGATCGGCACTAGCAACTCTTGTAGACACACTTGCCTACAATACGTATTATACGGCGTTTAATACTAATATGGTAGTCAATGAACTATTCATTGATTCTGCCACTCTTAGAGACAATGTAGTAGCAATAGCAAAGCAGTTAGGATATAGACCAAAATCTGCTACGTCTCCTACAGCATATGTTTCGTTTACAGTAAATTATTCAAACCCAACAAGTGATACAGAGTTATTACTTAAGAAGGGTACAGGTTTTATAGCAAATTACGATAACAACATTTATCAATATGTTGTTCTAGATGATTTTAAAGCACAGGTAGCAAATGATACAGCAACATTTACAAATGTACCAGTAAAAGAGGGAACATCACTTACTAATACATTTACTATTGATGCATCACAGAAATCGCAAAGGTTTGTTCTTGATAATCAAAACATAGACACCAATACTATTAGAGTAAAAGTCTTCCCTGGTGGTGGAAGCTTCAGTGAACCATATCTAATAGCAGATAACATACTTGGTGTTGATGGAGCATCTAAAGTCTTTTTCTTAGATGAGATTGAAGATGAGAGGTATGAGATCCTAGTGGGTGACGGGGTTCTCGGCAAAAAGTTAGAAGACAGTACACGTATTGAAGTGTCATACCTAACAACATCAGGTTCAGAGAGTAATGGTGTTAAAACCTTTATATTCTCTGGTGTATTGGAAAATCCTGATGGTGTAACTCCAAATTCATTTACTACTACTATTGACTCTACAGTTGCTTCATCTGGTGGTGAAGAAATTGAAACTATTGATAAGATTAAATATACTGCTCCTAAATCGTATGGAACACAGGAACGTGCTGTAACCGCCCAGGACTACGAAGCAATTGTTAGAAAGGTGTATCCAGCAACAAGTGACATCATCATTTTTGGCGGGGAAGATCAGGATCCTCCAGAATATGGTAAGGTTTTTATATCGTTAAAGCCAAAAGATGCAACTTATCTTACATCTTTAACAAAACAAGAGATTGTAAAAGAGTTGAAGAAGTATGTCGTTGCTTCAGTAGAACCAAAACTAGTAGATCCATCAGTTTTATATGTTGAGCTAGCAAGTAAGATCTATTATGATGGTAGTGTTACTGATCAAACTACTTCACAGATTAGAGATAAAGCAATTGGTTCTGTTCAATCTTATCTTGAGACTAGTAAGACTGAAAAGTTTAATGGTAAGTTTAGGCATAGTAAAGCTGTTGCAGTTATAGATGATGCAGATAAGTCTATCAATTCCAATCTTACAAGTGTCACAATGAGAAAGGATTTCTATCCTTCACTAAATTCAACTTTCTTTTATGAAGTATGTTTCCAAAATGAGTTTGATAAAGACTGTGATGAACCTACTCTGTCTAGCACTGGGTTTAGAGTAACAGAGTATCCTAATTTTGATGTATATGTAGAGGATAGTGATGGCAAAATCGTCCTATATAGACTGGATACTGCAACTGGTGAAAAAGTTGTCCTTGACAAGGATATTGGTGACATAGATTATGTGAAAGGCGAACTTAAGATGTATAATTTAACTATTATTAAAGGTAGTTTCTTTGACAATCGCATTTCTGTTAAAGTTAAACCAAAATCCAATGATATTAAGGCACTACGTGAAGTTTATCTAGATGTTGATGTTGCCAATTCTTCATTCACTGCATATAAAGAGTAAAGACGAATGCCATCCGTAAAGACTAAGCGAATTTCAACTCTTATTGAGACGCAGCTTCCTGAGTTTATTACAACTGAATACGAACTATTTTCTAAGTTTGTTCAGAAGTATTATGAATCACAGGAGGTGCAGGGTGGTACCTTGGATGTTATTAGTAACATTCAGAAATATGCAGATATAGATTATTATGAACAAAATATTCTTAGACAGTTTGACATCTTGGGCGTTAGTATTAATGCTTCTGATGATACAATTGTACTACAAGATGCGACGAGCTTTCCAAAGAAAAACGGATACGTAAGAATAGACGATGAGATTATATTCTATTCAACTAGAACTGCTACAACTTTAAGTGGATGTTCTAGAGGTATTAGTGGTAATACTACTTTAGGTGATCTTTATAATGAAAGCACCTTTACTGGTACTACAGCAGATGCACATAATTCAGGACAGAAGGTTTATAATATTAGTAACCTTTTTCTATATGCATTTGTAAAGAATTTTGAAAATCAATACCTTGGATCATTTCCTGAGAAATATCTTAAGGGAGAAGTAGATAAAAGAACTTTAATTAAAAATATTCAAAAGTTCTATAAAGCAAAAGGAACCGATAGTTCTATTAAATTTGTTTTTAATACTATCGTTTCTAAAGATCATGACGATAAACCTGAAGTATACAAACCAAGAGATTTTACTTACAAAGTATCTGAATCTGATTGGACTAGTGTATATGCTCTTAAATGTAAGGTTATATCTGGTGATGTAAAGAGTCTAATAGGACAAAAGATTATACAGACTGCTACTGATGAATATGGGTATGCAGATGCTGCTGTTGATAATGTATATGCTGATGGTACTTCTGACAATGAAGTAGTATATAACATTGTACTAGCTCCAGAAACTGTTAATGGAGATTTTGCAATATCAACTAAAACTAAAACAGAAAAATCATTTTCAGGAACATCTTCTACTGGAAATAGAATTAATGTTTCTTCTACTCTTGGATGGGGTGATACAGGATCATTCTTGATTGGAACAGAAACAATTACTTTTAGTTCCAAGACTGTAACTCAGTTTATTATTGATGATAGACAACCTTCAGGAGCACTTACTTATCCTACTGGTACTTCAGTATATAAACCAGTAACTATAAGTGGTTCTGGTGTAACACTATTAACGTTTGGTGTTGTATATAATTTAACACCTACAACTAAACAACCATATTCAAGTCCTGGAGATAAGATTGAAGTTTCTAATGCAGGTTTTGAAACTGATGATAGTAAGATAGTTAAAGTTGGTACAAAAGATAGTAGATGGATATTTGATCAAGGTAATTCTCCTTTAATACCAACACTCCCAACATTACAGTCATCAATAAGTGAATTAACTACAGATGTATCTTCTATATTTGCAGATGATCAGTATTATTATATTACAAGTTCTGGTTTCCCATCACATAAGATTTTAGATGGATCTACAGTAAATGAAGAGTTACTAGATCAGAAGTTACTTCGTATTATTAGAAAGAATGCTACGAGAACAACAGAAAAGTATTCAACTTCTAGAAGAGATAATGGTATTCTTTTAAATGGTATTCCTGTTTACAGTTATAAAGATCATGATAGTGTTCGTTATGGTAAATTAGAGCAGATAAAAGTAAACACTCAAGGAAGAGGATATGCTTCACCTCCATTTGTTCTTGTAGATCAAGTTCCTAATAAAGCTAGAGCAGTTCTTGCTGGAGAAGTTGTTGAAAGTATTATTGTAGATACTCAAGACATTTTTCCAAGAACTCCTGAAGTTACAATTACTTCTGGAAGAGGTGCAGTTGTTAGAGCAATCGTTACTGGTGGTAAAGTAACAAGTTTAACTATTGATAATTCAGGTGAATATTATTCTTCACCTCCAATTGTAAGAATTAGAGATAATGCTGGTAGAGGAAGATTTGCAACTTACAATTCAGTAGTAAACACTGATGGTAATATTACAGGATTTGAAAAAATTGATGAAGGTAATTTCTATAATCAAAATACTGTTATTGTAGATATCATTGCTGTTGGTGAAAGTGCTAGTGGTATTCCTTTACTTAAAGAATGGAATTATAACAGATACACAAAATTAGAAAATGAACTTGATACTGAAAATGGTTATATCTTCCAAAATTATAACAATGCTTTAGAATATGGTTATGGTTATATTGCTAACCCTAAAGCTTTAAGAGTTAGTCTTAATGATAATATATCTAATACAGGATCTGAACCAGCAACTAAAACTCATTCACCTATCATAGGGTTTGCTTATGATGGTAACCCCATATATGGTGCCTTTGGTTATGATGATCCATTGACTGTAGGAACTATTGTAAGAATGACTTCAAGTTATTCTATAAATGCAACACGTGCTGAAGGTCCATCAGTTAGTAAATATCCATTAGGTACATTTAATAATGATTATACCTATACTCATAAATCTGGTACTTTAGATGAAAACAATGGACGATTTTGCGTTACCCCAGAATTTCCAGAAGGAACTTATGCTTATTTCATTACTATTGATAGCAATCAAGTACCGCAATACCCATATATTATAGGTGAAAATTATTACTCTTTACCTGTAGACAGTAATTATAATTCTAATATTAATCAGGATGATATTCCAAAGAATTCTAAGAAGTATTATGTTCCTGGAATGCAAGGTAATGGAGAAGGTCTTGTAGCTTCTATTGCTGAAGTAAAATCTGGAACAGTTGATGAAATAGATGTTATTTCTACATCTAGTAATTTCTCTATTAATTCGCAGATATATTTTAATAATGATGGAACAGAGGGATCTGAAGCAGAAGCTATAATATCTTCTGTTAAAGGTAAGGGTGTTAGTTATCTACATTCAAGAGAGAATAAGGTTGTTAAGTTAACAGTAATACAGAGTGCATATCTATTTGCTGATGATACTTTAACTCAACCATCTTCTGGTGCTTATGGAGAGATTGTTGGTACAGTAAAGAACGATAGTACAGTTGTACTAAAAAATGTAGTTGGTACGTTTGATAACACTGGTACTTTCTCTGCTGCTGTTAAAACATTTACAGTATTGTTAGATCAAAGAAGTTCATATACTAAAGGTGCAACTTTAAGTCTTACTGATGGTGTTAATACACCTATTGCAACTGCTGAAGTATTAGAAGGTACAACCTCTCAAAACGTAGTCCAGATCAAGGTTCTCACTGGTACATGGATTGTTGATGATACATACTTCTTACAATCTGATGATTTGTTTAATACTTCTGGAACAAGGATTGTTAGATTAACATCAATGAGTGATGGATTAGAACCATTTGAAGTTAATCAAAGTGTTGCACTTATAGAAACTACAGCACCACATGGTTTGGGTATTGATGATACTATTGATATTAATATCAATCCAAATCATACTACTAAAGTAAAAACATATTATTTAAGAAAGAGATTATACCAAGAAGCTATATTAATTCCACCTGAGAATAAGACCAATATTAATTTTACAGGTATTGGTAAGTTTTCAATACTTAATGGTGGTGCAGATTATACTGCTGGTACATATACTACAGTTTCATTAACAGGTGGATCTGGTAGCGGTGCAACTGCTACATTCATTGTATCTGACGCAGGTATTGTATCAAATGTTACAATAGAAAATGCTGGTACTGGATATCAGAGAGGAGACTATATATCTGTTGCAGATGAAGATCTAGTAAGATCTGGTGCTTCTCAATCAACAGCAAGACTTACTTTATATGTTGATCATGTTGGTTTCTCTGCTGGTGCTACAAAACTAGTTGTAGATAGTGCTCTTGGATATGCTGATAATGATTATATTAAAATTGGTGATGAGATTTTACAAATAGTTTCTATTAGTAATAATGATATTACTGTAAATAGAGGTCAACAAGGAACAAATGATGTAGATCACTTTGATGGTCAAGAAGTAGTCCTTTATGAGTCAAGATATAATTTTACTACTAATTTTGAAATATTCAATACATCAACAACTGGTTATGTTCAATCATACGATCCAGTTACACAGAAGATTGTTGTTGTATATGATTATGGTACTCTTAGCTCAAATGCAGATAAGGTTATATTAAGTTCTAGTTTCTTTGATGCTAGTGAACCAAAGAGATTGGTTTCTATTAAGTCTGCTGGAGACGTAAGTTATAAATTTGAATTTTCAGATGATAATATATCATTTGTGTCTAATCCTAATATAGGATTACAAGAATACTATAAGTATAAGTTTGATACGTCTCATTCTAGTCTCACTGGGACTTACTTTGATATTAGTCCAAGTAATAACTTTAATTTAGTTACTGTAGAGAAAACAGCATCTACTACATTACCAGGTAATAGTGGAGCATATACAGATGTGATATTTGGATTTGGTTCTAGATTAGGAACAAATTTATTAAACACTAAAGTAGGTACTGACTTTACAAATTTCTATTACTTTGATAAAAAGAATGTAGTTGGTTCTGATAATGCATATTTTAGTATTATACAAGACCCACTTCAAGGCACAAAAATTATTAATTATGTTACCTCAAATCGTATTGTTTATGATGTTCCTAGTCAGCCTCTTTGGGATGGTTCTGGATCCATTTCTTATACTACTACTGGTCAGTTCGCTATCGGTGCGATTAACACAGTAGATATTATAAACTTAGGTCTTAATTATAAAAAGGTTCCTGTTATTAAAGGTGTAGATCCAACTACAGATTATAGAGCTTCTGCTACTGTATTATTTGATACAATTTCTAATATTATAACTGGTGTTGAAATAGTTGAGAAAGGATCTAATTATTCTAAACCAAAAGTTATCATTACTGATGGTGATGGTTCTGATGCTTCATTTGATATTGTAGAAAGAAATGGTGAGATATTCTCTATTGTAGTTTCTAGTCCTGGTAAAGGATATACATATACTCCTACGATTAGGATCATAGAAAGTGATACTCAAGCTTATGTTTCTAGTTCTACAATTGGAATTCCACAAAGTGTTAATATCATACAAAATGGTGGTGGATATCATTTAGATAAAACAGTATCATCTAATTTCACTTCAAGCTATGTTTTAAATGTTGAATCAACAGGTCTAGTAATATCTTTAAAGAAACCAGCACAGTTAACTGGACAATCATATTGGAATACTCCAACTTACATCGGTCCTTTTACTGTAGGTGAAGAAGTTTATCAAATGCATATTGATGACAATACTGGTGCAGAAGTTATAGATGCAAGAGGTATAGTTGGTGAATGGAATGGTGAGACTTTAATTATTTCAGAAGTTACTTTTGGAGAATTTTTATTCAAACCAGATGATGAATTCTACAATAATGGTAATTATGAGATATATGGTAACGGTACAACAACTAGTCCTGGTGGTATTTCAGGTAATCCTTATGCATATCCAAATCGTGCAATCATAACTTCAACACCTGTAAATGGTGGTAACACTATACCAGAGTATCAAAAAGGTGAGACAGTAATTCAAACCATTGATGGTATAGAAGTTCTTAGAGCAAAGGTACTAGAATATAGAAAAGGTTCTAACCTTCTTAAAATAGGAGAGATAGATGGTACTATTAGAGAGAATGTTTTACTAAGAAGTACATTAAGAAGTAACGTAGTATCAACAGTAAAAACTGTATTTGTTACTACATTTACAGAAGAGGTTACTAGTTTCTATGATAACTTAGGTTATTATAATTCTGATAAAGGACGTTTAGGTGTATCTAATCAAAAATTATTAGATAGTGATTTCTATCAAGATTATTCATATGTTATTAAATCTAAAACTCCTATTGAACAGTGGAGAGATTTAATAAAGTCTACTACTCATCCAGCTGGATTTAAACTATTTGGACAAGTAGATATTGAAACTGATGCTACAGCATCAATGCCAGAGGAACTTCCAAAGGCATCACATTTCAGTGTTATACAACTTTGGGATCCTGCAAAAAATAGGATTACTGTTGAGAATACAACTCATGTATTAACTCAGACTACACAGAAAGTAGAAAATACAAGAATTCGTAAGGGTGTTGGATCAGCATCTAATAGTGAATTCTTATTCAACGAAAATCGTGCTTTTGAGTTTAGTATTAATGGTACATTTGATGGTTACTATGATAATGATGGTAGATTACAAGGAACTAAACAATTCCAAATTCTTGATGATCAAGGTATAGCATTTACACCTGCATCAGCTAAAGGAATTATAGTTACTCTTGATGGTGTTATTCAAGAACCTGAAGTTGCTTATACTATTAGTGGTGATCAGATTATATTTGCTAATCCTCCACTAGGACAAGGAGATGTAAATGGATCCTCTTATAAAGGAGTTACTTTCTACGGTAAGGTATTCCAGTTTAAAGATAATCAATATAATACAAAATACTTAAAGAAACTTAAAAATATTTTCCAACGTAGTGGAAGATGGATTGATGCTGCAAATCAAATTGAAAGAAACGTAGAATTTATTATTAATGAAACTATTGGTTATGGTAAAGAAACTCATACATCATTAGATTGGAATACAAAGCAAGATGATTACGAAGCAAATATCAGAGCAATCTTAGATGCTTATCAACATGATATTAGATTTGGTGGTAATGTTAAGACTATTGATTATTCTGCTATTTTTAATAGTGATGATGCTTATTTGTATATTCAAAATAATAAAACAAAATCAAATGATGTCTTTAGTTATGCAACTAGATTAGCAAAGCTTGCTATTAGAAATTGGGATTATACTGATGAAAATGTTAGTTATATTGCTGGAACTAATACAATAACAGTTAGCGATACTAGTAATCTTGCTGTTGGTATGTTTGTAAGTTCTGGTAAAGCATTTACCACAACGACTAAGATTGTATCAATTGATACATCTACTCAAATTACTGTATCTAGTGTTGCACTATCAAACTCAAGCACTAGTGGTGGTGCACCTGAAGGAACAACTAATATCTCTGGTACTGATGTTGCAACTGGAGATAACCCAACTAGCACTGCTGCAGTTGAACCAGGAAATTCTTTCCAAGTAGCTACTGGTGCTACTTACACAGTTCCAACTTCATTCAGTGGTATTGGACAAGCAACATTCTCTTGGAGTGGTCTACAAAATGGAATGTTCTATAAGGCAGGACAACTTATTGCTCTTAATAGAGAATATATTCTTGACACATCAATAACTTGGGCACAAACAACATATCCATCACTTAATTGGGGTGCTTTATCTACTAAGTGTAAGAGAGATATAGGAATAGTTCTTGATTCTTATGTTTATCATCTTCAATTTGGTGGTAATGAAAAAGTTGTTGAAGCTGCTCAACTTTATTATACAAAAGATGAATATCCAGATACAGAGAAAGTAAGTTATATTACTGATCAATTAACAGAAACACTTGCTGTATTTTCTTATGCTAAGGATCTTATGATTCAAGCAATGAGAAATCAATTACCATCAACTGATTCTACTGTTGTTGTTGATAGTAATAGTCCAACATGTGTTGAAGTTGAAAGTGCACTTAATACATTCCATGGAATTTTTAATACAATTCTCACTGAAGGTAAAGGTTTAGTAGAAAAGGTATCTCAAGATCCTAATAAGAGAGGTAATTGGACTCCTACATTAACATATTCAAATTATAATATTATTCCAGATCCACAATTAACAGGACAAGAATGTAATAATGTTATATCTGCAATTGATTCTCTTTATAATAATTTAAGTGATACTATTTTAGAGAACTCTGTAACTAGATCATTACCAGATTTTGTTGATGGTGAAGCTAAAGAGTTTGAATTGTATTGGGATGATAATACTGTAGTTAATACTGATATAGATGAAGACTTATTCTTAACAATTAACGCTGTACTTCAACGTCCTAAGTATACAGAATCATATCCATTATTTGATTCTTATGTAATAGATAGGTCTGTTATTCCTAATAAAATTAAATTTGATGTTGCTCCTATATGGGATCAGGATCTTGGAGCAAAAACTATTGGCGAACCAACTGCTGTAGAAAAAGTAGTAGGTATTGGTGTTGGTAATTATAAGAGACTTACTATTGACTACAATTTAGTTGATGGTGTTAGAAACGGTCCTTTCTTAATTTTAGACGTAGAAGATAATACAGTACAAAGTATTGAATCTGAAGACAGCATGTATGTCTTCATAGATGGTGTACTTCAAAGAAAAGGTTATTCATACACAGTTTCTGGTCCTAACATTACTTTCAATGTTCCTATGTTGAAGGAGATGAAGGTTGATATTAGATATCTCTATGGTAGAGATGTTGGGCAAGTTCTTAATATCTTTGATTATGCTCCAGATACATATTTTGCTAAAGCTAGATTTACATTTACTTCACAAGGTTATGCATTAAATGATTTCTTTAAGTACGCTTGGATGGGTGATAAGATTGGTTTACCTATTCATGTATGGCAACCAATGCCAGATGGTACTGTTAATATAATTGGTGAAGTATCAAATCCATTTAGATCTGGATGGAATGTTGAATATGATTTGAAGTGTCAGAATGCTGTAATTGAATCTGGTAGACCTTTTGTATTTGCAGTTAAAGGAGCATATGATAGAACATTTACCTTTGGTATTGAAGATATTAGTAATGAACTATTAGATTTCCAATTAGATTCTGTAGGAAGAAAGATATTAACCGATGATAATTCTTTATGGTTTGGTACTTTCTTAGGTAAAACACATAAGTATCCATTTGCATATCTTGCTAATAATGACAAGATAAGAATAGAAGGTGAAGAAGGGTTTAGAAGAATTAAAACACTACCTAATGAAGCTACAAGTAAGGATGGTAGAGATAAAGAAACATTAACAGATGATATTTACGGTGTTGTCTCAGTTGAGACTTATACTGGAATTACGAGAGGAGAGGGTCTCTCAGTAGTTGCTACTATTGAGAATGGATCTGTTACTGGACTAACATGGAACCAACGTAGTTATGATCCATTAACTCAACCAACTGCATATCAATATGAAACACCTCCAATATTGGAGTTCATTCCTGTTGATGGTGATGGTGGTGGTGCTAGTGCAAATGTACTAGTCAGCAAGGGTCAAGTTATTAGTGTTGATCTACTTAATGGTGGTTCTGGTTATTCTGCAGCTCCAAAAGTAATTGTATCTAGAAGATATGATATTTTATCTGAAAGAGACATTGGTGTATCTCTAATCTATATTGGAGTCAACCCTGAGGTTAATATCAGTGGAATGTCAGCAATTTCAGTAGTTAATATTCTTGCTAATCAAGTTGCAGGTATTGACTCAGTAAGTTCTGTTGCTGTCAATAGTCCAGCAGATGCAGACCGTCATATTGAAATTGATATTCAACCTGATGTATTAGATAATTCAACTGATGTCACATATGAACTTCCAGTAAATCTTTATATCGCTACTCAAGATGCTGTAGTACCTTTCATTGATATGTTCTACAATGAAACTACGGTTTCTGCAGAAGTACAAAAGATTATCAGTTCAAATTCTATATCTTCTGTTTCAAGAGATATAACTGTACAAATTCAAGATGTTATTGAAAACAATGCTTTATCTAATGTTAACTACTTTGAAAATGCAGCATATCTTGATGTTGATTTACAATCTAATGAACATGTAGCATACGTTGCTGATACAACTAAGTTTGCTGGTTATGGATTGTTGATGATTGGTAATGAGGTTGTCAAGTACAATGGTAAGTTACCTGATAGATTCTTAAGACTTCTTAGAGGTCAACAAAATACAACTCCTCAAACATGGACTGCTGGTACATATCTTAGACAGATTCCTGAAGTTACAATTGCATTCGGTGGTGTAGTAACTGTTGAATCTACAAGCGATGTTTCTATGGTTAGTGCATCAGCTTCTGCTGGTGGCGTTGAAAGAAAGACTCATAGACAAATTGAAACTCCTGCTGATTTCTCTGTAACAAGAGAAGCAACCGAATTTGTAATTATTCCACCTCCAAGTGGTGTTGTTGATGGATATGAAGAAACAGTATTTGTTACTGATCCTATTATACAAAGAAGTGGTAATGCGGTTGATATTATTGAAGTTTCAAGCAGATATTATGTTGACAAGAGAGATGGAACTCAAGTAGAAATTATTAACGCAATATTTGGAATATCATCAGAGTATATTGGTTTATACACTAAAACCAATGCTGGTCATACTATATCATTCTTTGATGGTATATTTGATGATGGAACCGCAAATGTTTCTGGATTGACTTTAGGATTGATGGATCAATACTTCCCAACTATAACTATTGCTGACTTTACTGATAGAGCTAAATCTAGTTATAGTCTTGCTGGAGAGAAGTTTAACTTAGTTCCTCCTTCAATTCAAAGTCCAGTTACCTTTACCAGCAATGCTGCAGGTGCTATAGCTGGTACTGTAGTTGTACCTACAACTGCATACTTCCCTGATGAAGGTTACATTTTCCATAATAGTTTTGGTGTATCAGGACCAACTGGTCACGTATGGAATCAAAAAACATATGGATTATCTGGTACTCAGAATCTAGAAACCACTGCTGATAAAAAGTTTGGAGATAGATCTGTATTCCTTGATGAGACTAGTGGTACCGTTGATGGTAGTAAACTAAATGCTCCTATTGGAACCGATTTTGGATCAGGAGATTTCACAATTGAATTCTGGAATAAGAGAGTGGTTATTAGCAATGGTGGTGACAGTGGTGCAGGACTAGTATTCTATGGACCTAATACAACATCAGGAGTAGACTGGCAGAATGCATCTACTGCTGCTTTAAATTACTTCTTACCTAACTTTGGTTTCTCATTATACATTACTAGTATGTGGAGTAATAATGCTACTGTGACATTCTGGAATGGTGGGGATGATTCATATACTAATTTTGGTACAGTTTCCGATACTAATTGGAATCACGTTGCAATTGTTCGTAAGAGTGGAACAATTAAAGTATATTGGAATGGTATAGAAAAAGCATCTAAACCTAATACTCAAGATTACAGTGCAGCTGGTGCTACTGCTGCTGGTAATACATGGGGAGGTGGAAATTCTTTCTTTGGTATTGGTGATAGTAACTATTCTATTGGTTTAGATTGCTTTAATGGTTACATAGATGAAGTTCGTACAAGCAATATTGCTAGGTATGAAACTGATTTCACTCCACCTACTGAACAACAATCTCCTGATGGTTATACCCTATCTTATGATAATTTTGATACACCTATTGCTGCTGAGTCGGGTGTTATAAAATATACAGGAAGGACAGCGACACAGTTCACTGGATGCACTGTTTATAGCGGAAGTACGACTATTGCAAACAATGCAACTATCATTCCGTATCAAATTAACTAAATATTGCTATAAATATAAATAACTCAGGCACAAACTACAAATCGTCGGAACAGAAAAACAATGGCTGCTATTATCTCTGATAAGTTTAGGATCTTTAATGCTAAACAATTTTTAGAATCTCTCACTGAAGGTCCCAATGACACTAGTGCAGAGCGATCTAGAATGTACTTTTTTGTGGGAAGACCACAACCATGGAAAGCGTATTTGGAAGTTTATTCCCAAAACTCAACGGCTTTTGTAGTTGGTAACGAAGTGTACATAGGAACGTATGGTTCCACCACATTCCGTGCCACAGTTGCTGCGGTTTATGATAGTGCCCTTCTTTTAACCGACGTTTTTGGCAGCAACGGTGTAAATTCCGCACCAGCTCTTGGTTCAGACCTTAAAGGTAGAACTGGTGGTGCTGGTGGATCCGACACAGGTGCCACTGCTAAGTCTGGTGTATATCGCTACGCTACAGAGGATGTTCCACCTCTACCTCTAGACAATCAGAGAGAAAAAATTAATCTATATGATGAATTAATTGCTGCAAAGCGTATTACTAATGCATTTGCACGTACAGTCATTCGTCGTTATAACTGGGACTTAGTTGCTAACCCTAAGTTTGACAGTTGGAAACCTGACTATTCTGCTACACCAGGTGGCGGTGGTCAAATTGGTAAGCAATCAGCATCTGGTGCTGCAAGTATCGCTGATTCTAAGTTTTATGTAATGAATTCCGCATACGAAGTATTCAAGTGTCTCTATAATGGAGAGGATCCTTCTAACACAACTGGACAAAACGCTACTGAAGAACCAACTACTGCAGGTGGTAACTATGCTTCTTCTACAGGTATTTACACAGAGACAACTGGTGCTAAGTATATTTGGAAGTATATGTACACCATCCCAACTGATGATGTATTGAAGTTCCTTTCTTCAGACTTTATGCCAATCGTTCTTCCAGCTAACGCTTCTAGAACTGCTGTTACTGGTGCTGCTGTTGCTGGTGCTGTTGATGTTGCTTTGATTGAAGATGCTGGTGCAAACCTTCCTGCTTCTCAGACTCTATACACTGCAGTTCAAGGAGATGGTACAGGCGGTAAAGTTAAGTTTGTAACTAATGGTGCTGGTAATATTACATCTGCTGAGATAGAAGCTCGTGGATCAGGTTACACATATGCTAATGTTCTTTTAGGTAATGGTAACTTATTCTCCAACTCTGGATTATCAAGTGCTGTAACAACTGGTGCTTCTGCTACTGGTGCAATTGAAATCGTTCTACCTCCTGAAGGTGGTCATGGTGCAGATCATGAGACAGAATTGAATGGTAAGCGTGTTATGACAAACATTCGTCTAACATATGCTGAAGGTTCTGGAGACTTCCCTGTAGATAACGACTTCCGTAGAATTGGTATTATTTCTGATCCATATAATTATGGTACAACAACATTTGCAACTGCTGATACATTATCTGGATTGAAAGCAGTTAAGATTACTGGTGCTACTGCAAACTTCTCTGTTGATGAAAAGATTACACAAACTGTAACTGGTGGTACTGCAGAAGGTACAGTTGTTTCTTGGACACTTGATAGTGGTTCAACAACTGCTGGTGTTCTTAAGTACATCCAAACAAATGATGCTCACACAGATCAAGGTGTTGTAAGAGCTTTTGAAAGTAATGGATCTAACGCTATTAGTGGCGAAAGTTCTGCTGCTTCAGGTACTGTAAATACAAGTTATGGTAGTGCACTTCTAGGTGTTACATTCTCAAGTGGTCTTGCTACTCCTGAGATTGAGAACAACTCTGGAAACGTAATATACGTTGAAAACAGAAGACTGATTACTCGTGCTCCTGATCAAATTGAAGACATTAAGTTAGTTATTGAGTTCTAACACCCTCGCATCTCTGCTAAATACTCCTGAGAGAATACTAGTATAACTGGTGGAGTAGAGATGCCTCAGAAGACCAACCTGAATGTAAGCCCTTATTACGAGGATTTTGATGCGAATAAGAATTTTTATAAAATTCTATTTCGTCCAGGATACTCTATTCAAACAAGAGAGTTAACACAATTACAATCTATTCTACAGAACCAAGTAGAAAGTTTTGGTAAGTATGCCTTTAAACAAGGTGAACTTGTCATACCTGGTGAAGTAGGATTAAATACGAAATTAGATTACGTCAAACTATCTTCTGTTTCAGAAGTAGCAGTCAGTGATGGAACTGATATAGTTTATAAGAAGTATGACATTTCTCAGCTAGTTGGTCAGCAGTTGAAAGGTTTAACTTCTGGCGTTCTTGGATCTGTATTATCTACAAAATTAGCAACAGAAAGTTCTGCTGATACACTATTTGTTAGTTATATTAATAGTGGTAATTCAAATACCGAACCAACTTTTAGACAAGGTGAAACTTTAGAAGTTGTTGATGGTGTCAATACTCCATTACTTGTGGTAGGTACAGACGGTAGTGTACTTCCTACAAGTATTAAAGTAACTAATCCTGATACTGGAGAAGTAACTTCTCTTGAAAGTTCTGCAATGGGATATGGTTCTGCTGTTAAAGTAGAAGAAGGTATATACTTTGTCAATGGATACTTTGTTCGTAATGATGAAGCACTTCTTGTTATTGATGAATATTATGATAAACCATCTTCAAAAGTTGGATTTACTATAAAAGAGGAGATTGTAACTCCTGAAGCAGAATCAACTTTATATGATAATTCAATTGGTTCAGCAAACTATACAGCACCTGGAGCTCACAGACTTAAGATATCTCTTGAGTTAAAAGAATTTGCTCTTGATGCAATTACAGATAAGAATTTTATTCAACTCCTAACAGTTTCAAGAGGAGTAATTCAAAGAAAGATAGAATCTACAGATTTTAGTGTATTAGAACAAACTCTTGCTCGTAGAACATTTGATGAGTCTGGAGATTATGTTGTAGATAATTTTGATGTTGATGTAAGAGAGTGGGCACAGAAAGATGGTAATAGAGGTCTTTATGGTGCTGACATATTTGATCTTTATAATGGATATACTGCTAGTGAAGCTTCCAGAAAGATGGTTGCTAGTATAGGAACAGGTAAGGCATATATTAAAGGTTATGAGATTGTCAATAAAGAGACTAAGTATCTTGAAATTAATAAAGCAAGAGAAAGTCTTTCTAGTGACAATGTAAATTTAAAAAGTAAAGGTCTACCAACATTCAATATTACTAATGTTTATGGTAGTGTTCCTTTAAACAAAGAAGGATCTGATCTTACTGCATACCCTGATGTATTTCTATATTCATCCTTTAATGATGGTTCTGTTGGATTGAATAATACTGAAAATCCAGCAGATCATAGACAAACTGTTAATAGAAGAGGTACAAACTTTAGTATTGATGATGGTATAAAAACAATCACTTTACAGATTACCAATCCATCAACACTTATTGGTGCTATAACAGATGCTACATTCCAAAGTCAATTTGGAACTCTTTATTATATCAAGACTAGAAGTGAGTCAGGTGCAGCAACTGCAGTTGGATCATTTAAGACTCTTTCATTCGCAACGATTAATAAACCACTTATTAATGCTTCTTCATCTGTTCAATTCTTAGAATTAACAGTATATGGTAAGAAGAATGAATTAGAGCTATTACTTCTTGAATATGATACAAGTGATTCTGAATTTTTCAGAAAAATTTATCTTTCAGAAGAAGATGCTAATGCAGGTGCAGATCCTTGGGGTCATATTGTAGATTATCAAAATACAATCACTCCTATTATTGGTAAAGTAAAACCAAGCAATTTCTTCTTACAACAAAGAGGATCTGGTTTTAGTTCAGATTCTGATATTATTCTTTCAAAAGGTCGTTTAGGACAAGGTACTGCTGCATATAATACCACCTTTGGATTTTCTTATTTTGATCCACAATTCTTTACTAGAATTATTTTAGAATCTGTTCCAAATGGTACCAATGCTTATGATGAAGGTATGTATGTAACTGGACTCAGTAGTAATGCATATGGTGTTGTTGAAGGATCTTCTAGTGGTTTATATTCCACAAATCAAATATTATTTGTTAAAACTCTTTCTGGTAAGTTTAAATCTGGAGAAACTCTTAGAGATGAAGATGGAAACACAGTAAGAATTGCTACTGATAATACTCTTTCTCACTTTGTTGTTCAAAATAGAGGATTGGGATACGCAGATGGAGTATCATTATTAATTAATGGAACTGAGTTTGATGCTTCTAAGATTGAGCTTAATAAGTCTACTGATGGTAAAATATACTCAGCAACAGTTGTTAACAGACGTGCAGTAGATGTAAAATATGCACAACCTCCTGCTGTAACAGTAAAACAACCTGATGGTGCTGCAACTCCAAGTGCTGCATCTGCTGTAGTTCCTGTACTGTTTAGTAATAGTGTAACTACATATACACCACAAAATGTGAAATCAATTGGTTGTGCTTATGGATCTGGAAATGCAAATACCTTCTCTGCAGATGTTGTTGTAGATAGTCAAGTATTCTCAGAAATTAAAAGTGTAACAAATTATACATTCTTTGGTTCACAAGGATCTAGTTTTATTGAATCTACTAGTTTTAGTGCTGATGCTTCTATTTTGGTACAGCAAGGAGATTTAATTCAATTCTCTGATGGTTCAAATAACTTAGTTCGTGTAATTGTACAATATGCTACTAAACAAGAAGGTTCTTCTAAGAGTAGAATATATTTTGACACAGCATTACCAGGAGATGTAACTAATACAAGCATTGTTCGTTTACGTCCAAAGCTACAAAATACAAATTCTGGAAGTCTTATCTATCCAACAGGAAGTAAGCAAATATCAAAAGTTTCTGCTGGTGGAGATGATACAAAGATTAAGTATTACTTCCGTAGAGATTTTGTAACTACTGCTTCATCTGGTGGTGGTATGGTTACGTTTGCTGCTCAGTTACCATTTGGTACACAAAGATTTGCAGCATTTACTGAAGGTAATTTTATAGTTACTGTACTTGATCCAGGTGATGCCCCTGATATTATAGAGGGTGATATTGTTTATATTGATAGTAATGCAGTAGAAATTACTTCTTCTACTGATACTGCAAGTGGTCTTACATCTGGTAGTATTAGTTTGCAGTTACCATCAAATTACTTTGGAACTGTTCCATCTAATGGAACATTCCCTAAACTTAAATTGACTGCAACTCTTGAAGTTGAAAATGCAAAACCAAGATTAAAAACTGCAATTAAAAATAAGAGACTTGTTATATCATCTGCAGGTGATCGTGTAGTTCCATTTAGAGGAACTGATTATGATACTGAGGTTGTAGAAACTCTATCTTATTCTGATGCATATAAACTTAGATATGTTTATGAGGGTACTGCAAGTCAACCACCAACTGTAGATACAGCTGGGAATCTAATTTCAGGAACAGACGTTACTAACAACTATACTTTTGATAATGGACAAAGAGATACGATTTATGATGTATCTCGTATTGTTTTAAAACCAGGTTTTGATACTGCTTCTGGTCAATTACTTATTGCTTTTGATTATTTTGAGCAATCACAAGGAGATTTTGTTACTATTGATAGTTACTTACATGATGCAGGTGTACCAGAAGATGAAATTCCATCATTTAATTCTTCAGTTCATGGTAATTTAGAACTTAAAAATGTTATTGACTTTAGACCTAAGGTTGATACTGATGCAATTATTCCAGGTTTCTTAGATAAGTCTACTTTAGAAGTAACTACTGGATCATTTGCTGGTGCTGGTGCAGTGATTTCTAGCACTCCAGCTCCAGATAATAATCTAGAATATACATTCTCATTCAGTCAGGTTCAATACTTAGATCGTATTGATGGAATATTCTTAGATAAGAAAGGAAGTTTCTTAGTTAAAGAAGGTAATTCTTCACTCAATCCATCTAAACCAGATCCTATTGATGATGCTGTTGCACTTTTCTATGCATATATTCCAGCATTTACAAAGACAAGCAAAGATGTACGGATAACACCAGTTGACAATCGTCGTTATACGATGAAGGATATTGGTAAGTTAGAAAAACGTATTGAACGTCTTGAGTATTATACAACTCTTAGCATCCTAGAACAACAAGCTCTTAACATGCAAGTTAAGGATGAAATTGGATTGGATAGATTTAAGTCAGGATTCTTTGTAGATAATTTTGAAGCACATAAAGTTGGCAATCTTTCTTCATTGGATTACAGATGTGCTATTGATAGTCAACAATCTGTATTACGTCCTCAATCAAAAGAAGATTCTATAACACTAACTGAAGTTAATGTTAGAGAGGATCAAAGATCAGTTTCTGGATATAAGAAATCTGGTGACATGGTAACTCTTCCATATACACATCTATCTTTACTTGGAAATGATTTTGCATCTAAGACATTAAATCCAAATCCATTTGTTGTTCTTCAGTATGTTGGAGATGGTGAAGTATCTCCTTCTGTTGATCATTGGTATGATCAAAGCGAGGAACCACTAGTTGTTGATACAAATACTGATTTGTTTAGCATTTTCTTAGCAAAGGATAATGTAAAAGAAAGTTTCTCAAGTCTTTATAATTCATTTGTTGTTAACTGGGTTGGAACTTCAACATCGTTTACAGCAATCAATTCTCTTGGATTAGTAAACACACAAGAAGCTATTACTTCTGTTGCTAGTGCTTCCGTAGGTAGTTCCTCTAATATTAGTCCACAAAATAATGAAATAGGTAAAGGTATTCAAACTAAGAGTGTTGGAGATAGTTTAGTTTCTACATCACTTTCATTCTTTGCTAGAAGTGTTCCTGTAAAGTTTGTTATTAAAAGAATGAAACCCAATACTAAGATTTACACATTCTTAGAGGGTAGAAATATTGGTCGTTGGATTAATCCAGATCTTAGATTTACTGGAATTGCTGGTAACTCACCTTCAGCATTTAATGGTGATATAGTTACTGATGAATATGGTAATGCTAGTGGTATTGTTATACTACCAGCTGGTCATCCACCACTTGAAAATACTACATGGACTGGTGATATTAATACAATTGGATATGATACTAGTGCAGAAGAAGTTTCTGTAACATCTGGAGTTTTAACATTTAGATTTACATCAAGTGAAACTAACGAAAGTAAAGAACTAGTTGATAGTTATACAGAAATTAAATATTATGCTACTGGTCTTCTTCCAGAAAATCCTTCTAGTATTGTATCTACAAAACCATCTTACTTTAAATCAAATGAAGGTGTTCAATTAATTGAAAGTAACACTGATAATCCTGTAAGACCTAATCCTCTTGCACAGACATTTAAAATAGAAAACTTAGATGGTGGATGTTTTGTAACTGGTTTAGATCTTTACTTTAGTAAGAAGAGCACTAACATCCCAGTTAAAGCATATATTACTAATGTAGATTCTGAAAAACCAGGTAAGAATGTTGTTCCTGGTAGTGAAAAAGTATTATCGCCAAATACTTTCATTAGATGTTTTGCTAGTGGTAATTTATCAATCTATAAAAATGAAAATGTGACTGGTGCTTCTTCTGCATCTTCTGGACCTATACTAAAAGTATTTGATAAGAACAATGTGGAATTAGTTGCTACTGCATCTGGTAAGTATAGTCTTACTAATGAACAAGTATATACAATTGTATTGAGCAATCATAATGGAAGATCATTTAAAGCAAATGAAGATTTAATTGTTCCTTCTATAACCACAGATAATGCATTAAATGGAACAAGTCTTGTTCTATCAATAGCAAAAGATAGTGGTAAAGTTTCTGGTCTTAAAGTAACTAATACAGGACAGAATTATGATAGTGCTATTTTAACTATTGAAAGTCCTCAACTTCCAGGTGGATCCACTGCAACAGCTTCTATAGAAGTATCTGGTGGACAAATTTATAATGCTGAGATTAGTTTGAGTGGTATTGGATATACAGAAGCACCATCAGTTGTTGTTAAAGGGGTTGGTAACGGTGCTGGAGGGTGCGAAATTCAAACTTATATAGAAATAGATACCCCTGCAGTTAGAATGGGTGTAGCAACCGATGCTGGTGAAGTTACAAACTCTACTACACCATCACATTTTGGTTTTGATTATCCAGTTTATCTACAGAATGATACAGAATATGCATTAGTTGTAGAAACAGATTCAACTGATTATGAGTTATGGGTTTCTAGATTGTCTGAAGTTGATATTGCAACTAGTACGGTTATTACAACTCAACCATCTTTAGGTTCGGTATACCGTTCCCAGAATACTGAAAGTTGGACAGAAGATAATTTTGAAGATCTTAAGTTTAAATTATATCGTGCAGAATTTGACATTACTAAACCAGCTGAATTAGTTCTTAAGAATGATAGTGTTGGTTATGAACTTTTAGATGTAAATCCATTAGAAACTAATGCAAGTTCTTCTTCTGCTTCACAATCAAAATTATTTAAAAACAATAATGCAATATTGAAAGTTAATCATAGAGATCATGGATTTGAAGATAGTGGAAAATCTTATGTATTTTATAGAACTGCTACAGCAACAGGTGGTATTACTGCATCTATTATTAACAGTAATCTATTCCAGATAACCAATTCTGGTGTTGATACTTATAACATCAATTCTCCATCTGCTGCAGCTGGAAACTCTGTTGGTGGTGGAAGTATGGTATACGCAAGTCATAATAGAAAATTTGAGACTTTATATCCTCAAATACATTATCTAACATTTACTGGTACAACATTAGATACTAATGTTAAAACTACAAACATAGTTCCTGTTGATTCTTCAACATTGAATTATACTTCATATTCACAAACTGATTATGAAAAAACATTCTTAAATGAACCACACTACTTTACAAATCAAAAGATAGTTGCTTCTGATATTAATGAAACTCTCAATAGTATTGCTGGTTCATTGATGTATAAGATGTCTATTTCATCTACTTCATCTCATTTGAGTCCAATTGTTGATCTCTCAAGTGCAACTGTTAAAACAGTTACTAACAGAGTAGAAAATCCAGTTGGTACTGAAACTAGATTTGGTAGAAAAGATCAAATTATTGAGTTCTATCCAGTCTATCAATTCCAACTTGCTGGTAATGGTGGTACTGAAATACAAGCTGATCAAACTATAGTAGGAAAAACATCTAAAACTACAGGAACAATTGCTAGAGTTAATGGTAGTGTTGTTTATGTGAGAGTTAAGACTACACAATTCTTCCAAAAGGGAGAAACAGTTGATCTAGGAAATCAAACTGGTTTAACTACAGTTACAGTTGATTCAAATCCAATACAAGTCTTTGCACAAATTGATGATGCTTCTACTGTAGTAGCACGTAATCCATCTATTATTCTTGAGACTTATGATAATGTTATCACAGGTAAAACAACTATATGGAATAGTCAAACTCAAGAATTAACTTTAAGAGTTGATACCAAACCTATTAATGATAACTATACAGATGCTATTAATACAAATGTACTATACAATAGAAATGCAGTAAGTGCAGATCAAATTGTTGATATCTTCCGTGTCGGTGACTTTGCCAAGTATCCTAATCAACCAGATGAAGAAGCTAGTTACTTAGAAGTTGGTAAGATAACTTACACAAATGGTGTTGATTTTGTAAAAGAAGATACATCTAAAAATGGTTCTGCTGTTGCTAAGTATGTAACTAAAGAAATTGTAATTAATAATCCTGCAACATCTATAGATGTTCATCTTACATCTGCTGTTAAAGATGTATCAGATATAAAGGTTCTTTATAAGTTAAAGAAAGCATCTAGTCAAGAAAACTTTGAAGATTTGGATTGGACTTTCTTCAATGAAACTGGATTGCCAGATGTTTTAGAATTAGCAACTAGTGAAAATAGTATTTCAAGTGTTGTAGAAAAACAATCTGCATATCAAGATCTTAAATATAGTATTTCTGACTTAGAAGAATTCAGTTCATTTGCTATTAAAATTGTAATGACTAGTGTTGATCCCGCATTTGTTCCTAAGGTTCAGGATATCAGAGCAGTAGCATCTTTCTAGTTCCGCACATGGGTTATTTGAAAGTACAAGGACATGATGGTCTTGTAAGAGACCAAAAGACAGGTGCCATCATCAATTTAGATGATTCTGCTATAGAGGCAAGACGTAAGTCTAAGCACTTAGGTTCCGCATTGGACGACATAAATATGTTGAAGACTGAAGTCTCTGAAATCAAGTCCTTGCTTAGAGAGTTAATAAAAAATGCCAGCAGTAGCAGTACAAAAAACCGACACCTTTGAATCACAAAGGATCAAAATTAATCAGATCGGTCAACAGATTTTCAGTGTTACTGAAGGTGGATCTGATTTATCAACAGGAAATTTAAAACTTGGTGATGGAACTATTAATGCACCATCGCTTGCTTTTGATAATGACAATCTTTTAGGTCTTTATAGACCATCATCAGGTATACTTGGTTTTGTTAGCTCTGGAAAAAGAGTACAAAATCTTTCAAATCTTAAAGTAGAAGTTCTTCAAGATTTTCAATTAACTCAAAATAGACTCCAAACTGCTGGTATATCAATATTAAATCCAGGTTCTGGATACGAAGCAGGTGATTATTCTGGTATTGCTGTTACAGGAGGTTCTGGTAGAAGTGCAACTGTTAACATAGGTGTTGTTCCATATGCTGGAACAATTACTAATCTTGGTTCTGGATATAATCCAGGAACATTTAGTGGTATTGCATTACAAGGTGGTAATGGTAGTGCAGCAAATATATCTTTTGAAGTTAATGGTTTATCTGTTGGTACTCTTGCTGGTGGTGCTGGTTATGTTGTTTCTACAACTTTCAATAATGTAAACTTAACTAATGTTAGTGGTAGTGGATCAGGTGCTATAGCAGATATTATTACAGATGCTGCTGGTGCTGTTATTGAGGTTGTATTTACTGCAGAAGGTAGTGGTTATGTAAATGGTGATGTTTTAAGTGCTAATGCTAACTTTGACGGAGTTGGTTCTGGTGGTGGATTTACATGGACATTATCTTCAGACCCAGGTATTATAAGCAATTTTGTATTAGCTCAGTATGGTGCTAACTATCAAACTGGAGATGTTCTAACACTCCCAACAGCACAGACAGGTATAACTACAACCCTTAGAGGTGCTGTAGCTGCCGTAGCAACTACATTGGCTACTAACACAGCACAAATCACTGTTGCTGATACTACAGGCATACTTGCAGGGATGAGTATCAATCAAGGTGGATCTGATACTGGACAACTTGCTGCTGAATCTACTGTTGCTTCTATTGATAGTGGAACTCAACTTACACTATCAGCAATTCCAACAGTTGCTGGTGCTGCGACATTGGATTTCTCATCTATTGGTTCTTTGGATGAATTTGATGTTGCTGATTCCAGTATTATATTTGTAGGTGATATTGTTACACAAACTGCTGGTAATGGTGTATTAGCAGCAGCATCAACTGTATTAGCTTCTGCTAATAACATAATTCAAATATCTGCACAACCAACAACAGCAGGTTCTGCAACATTAACTTTTACGCCAGCATTTGGTGATCCAGCAGATGATTTTTCATATACAGTTGGTAACTTAGGTGTTGTAGATAATGTTGCTATAGCAGAAGGTGGTACAGGATATGAAGAAGGAAATTTATTATCAGTAGATCCAGAAGATGTAGTACAACCTATTCAATATAGTGTTATTAAAAAGACTATACTTGAAATAACATTTAGTGGAACAGTTCCTGTAAGTTATGCAGCTGTAGGAGATACTATCACAACAGTACCAACAGAAGGTGCTGCAGCAGCTTTTGATGTTATAAGAGTTGATAGTTCTGCTGGAAATATTACTAGAATATTCTTAGATTCTGCACAAGGTTCTGTTGCAGTAGGTACTGTTTTTGAAAATGCTGCAACTACACAAGTTACTGTAGCAACTGTTTCTTCAGGTGAAGATAGATTCTTTGTTAATACTGGTGCTGGTCTAGAAATGACACCAGATTTGACATTGTATGCTGGATCAACATATGAGTTTGATGTTTCAGATCCTTCTATGTTAACTGAGACTCTTGCCTTTACTCAATATAGAGATGGTAAGTATTCTCCTAGTTTGGTTGAAAATCTTACTGCTACTCTTGATGTAACTACAAATCAAGTAAGTGTAACTAATGCCACAGGAATTCTTGTTGGTATGCTAGTCACCTTTACTGGTGGAACTGGACAATTAGTAGCAGGAACAACGGTAACTAATGTAGTTGGTAATACTATTACTTTAAGTAGGAATCCATTAGCATCTGGATCTACTACTTTATCATTTGCTGGTGTTGAGTATAACACTGGAGTTACTAGAACTACTACTTCATTAACTATTAAAATTGAGTCAACGACTCCAACCCTATATTACTATTCACGTGAAAATGTAGACCTTGGTGGTCCTGATAACGCAGAAGCAACAATTACTATAGATCTAAACAACCCTGTAACTTTTGGTTCTGGGTTAAGTATATCTGCAATTTTAATTGATACTTTTGCTGGTATAACTGGTAATATTTTAACTGGAGAATTTACAGCAGTTACACTTGATGCAACTGATGGTGAGTTTGATAGTTTATCAGTACAAGGTACATTATCTGCTAACACTATTTCTAGTTTGAATATTGCTGCTGACTCTATAACTTCAGTATCACCAAACCTTGCTCTTAATGCTACAAACTTAAATTTCAATATATCTGGTTCAATTGATATTGGACCTGGTCAATTAAGTATTGATGGAACTAATGGTAATCTGACAGCACAAGGTATTATAAAGACTGCAGATTCAATAAATGTTAATGATAAACTTTTAATAACTAATGCTGTTATTTCAAGTGGTGCAACAACAGATATTGAACTAACACCAGCAGTTGGTCAAGATGTAAAAATTAATTCTACAAAATCTCTTGTAGTTCCTGTTGGAACTGATCTTCAAAGACCTGCAAGTCCAGTAGCTGGTGCTATTAGATTCAACTCAGATACAAGTCAGTATGAAGGATATGCTTCAAATACTTCTTCTTGGTCATCTCTTGGAGGAGTTAGAGACTTAGATGGTAATACTTATATTCTTGCAGAGGAAACAGTTGGTGCAAATGATAATACATTATATTTCTATAATGATTCTCAGAACACTATAAGAATTACACCGTTCTATCAAGAATTTGTAAACGTAAAGAAAGTAAGATCTGTAAACGTATCTGCTCCAGCATATACTAATTGGAATCCTAATAGTCCAGTAGCTACAGATGATTATGTAAAATATCTTAATAACTTATTTCTTGTTGTTGCAGGAGGTCAAACTGGAACTGACGCTAACCCTCCTACAGATACTACTGGTAGTGACTTTACGAACGGAACAGCAACTCTAAGATATTCTACTACAGCAGTTGCTCCATTAACTTTTGAAGAGATTGAAGAATTTAGAATTGCACCATTAGGTAATACTGATTTAGTAATTAATGGTGATTTAAGACTTAAAAATAATATCATCACAACTGATGTTAATGATTTAACACTATCTCCTCTTGCAGGAAAGAAAATTGTATGTGATATTAAAACTACCTTGGTACTTCCAGTTGGTACTACTGCAGAGAGAGGATCACCTGCCCAAGGTTCTGTTAGATTTAATACAACCGATGTTTTATTTGAGGGTTATGACGGACTTAACTGGGGTTCTCTTGGTGGAGTTAAAGATGTAGATCAGAATACATATATTATTCCTGAAACTTCACCTGGTGCTAATGAGAACATATTATATTTCTACAATGATGGAAATAATACATTAAGACTTACTACGACACAATTAGAGTTTGACACTGTTGATACTATAGTATCTGTAACTTCAGATGAACTTGAAATAACTGCGTCATTAATGACATTTGATACAGCTGCTACAACTCTTGATAATACTTCAGCAGATACTACATTCTTACATTCTGCAAAACAAAACTTTGATATTGGATTATCTTCTGGTTTATATGTTGAACCAGTATTGAGATTAGACAATCAAGGTGATGTTTACTTTAATACTACATTTGGTACTGGAGCATATAATGGTGTTAAAGTATTTGATGGCGAACTTAAAGAGTTTGAACTTGCTGATACTAAAATATTAACAGACAAGTTTAATCTTGTTAAAGGAACAAATAATGTTGGTACATCAGTTATATACAATAACAATAGTGGTCTTGGTGCTAAAACAATTGTTTGTGCAGAGAACCCAACTACAGGAGATAGTGAATTTATTGAATTTGGACTCTTGGATGATGGTACGGATGTTTGGCATACAGAATATGGTAATGTTAGAACAGGACAACAATTGATTGTTCCTACATTTGATATATCTGGAACTAACGATGTTCGTATAACTATTACAATAGGAGATGCAGTTGGGGTAACCCAAACTGTCAAAGTTACAATTACCAACAACATTACTAAGAAGTAAAATGCCTAGAATACTACAAAAACTTGATTCCACTGGTGGATTTTCTATTGACAAGACTATTGTCGTAGATGAATTAAGAAATGCAAAAGATTTTAACAGCTTAGAAGTTAAGAACAGACATTTTGCAGATAGTAAAATATCTCAACTTATTTTGAGAGGTATTAATACTGCTGTATTACAATTAGATGATGTTGGTTCACAGATTACTATTGACAGTAATACTATTAATTTTATTACTGGAAACATAATTGCAGTTAATCCATTAGGGACTGTTTATGCAGGAAAAATAGAAAGTTCCGTACAGTGTGATGGAAATGGAGCAACTAGTATACTTGCTTCAATGATTACTACTATCAAAGATGGTATTCCATCTGGACAAACTTGGGCAATAGAACCACTAGGATCTACAAATCGTTTTAGTTATTCCACCACCAGAGCTGGAACAACAAATGTTATTAAATGGATTGTTTCTACTCAAGTTATCAGTATTGCCTGGGCTTGATGCTAAATATAACTGAGGAATAATTAGGCGGAGCTAGACAGGCACCATGAGTTTTAATATTAATTCTGACAAAGAATTCGTTAGGGGTCAAAAACCAACGTTAATTGGTGACCAAGAACTTACAATTAGGGCGGGAACGGGGTCTGCTGAGAAAGAGATCTTCCGAGCTCAATTGGATGAAGCGACTGATTTGCCTCGTGTTGGTATTAATAGAACTGGCGAAAGAGTAAACGTCATAACTATAACTGCTGGTGGTGCTGGTTATACAACTCCTCCTTCCGTAAATATTACTGCTCCTGACATAACAGGTGGTATACAAGCATTAGCATCCGCATTTATCTTCAACGGTCAAGTAGTAAATATTGCTGTTAACAATCCAGGTTCTGGATATAGCACAGCACCAAGCGTATCTATTTCTGGTGGAAATGGTGGTGGTGCAACTGCAACAGCTGAACTTGATACAGTTGATTTTGAACTTGATATTAATGGTGCTATTAGAACATCAACCTCTATCATTTCAGATACTGCGAGAATTCTGAACCTTGATATTGATAACTTTATTACTCCTGATGCTAATTTCAGAGCACCAAATTTAAAAACATTTGCAAATAATACTGGTAGTCCATGGTCTGCTAATGTTATCATTCAGAAAAATAACTACAAATTCTTCGGTGCTAACATATATCAAGCATTAAACACTGGACAAACTGGATCTTCTGCACCTGTACATGTTGATGGTGAAGCATTAAATGGTGAAGTTAACTTCAAACATATTGGTTTTCGTGCAAATGATGCTTCGGAATTTGGATACAATACTACGGGAGACTCTGGTGTATTCCCAAGATCTATTACACCTCTATTGGGTGACAGATCAGACAAGATTGCTACTACAGAATACGTCCTTAATCTAGCAACGAATGACGTTGGTGGTCGTGTTTATGTGTCTGCACAAATTGGTTCTGACCTTAACGATGGTAGATCTGCTGTAAACCCAGTTAGAACTATTAAGAAAGCAGCACAATTAGCATGGGAAACTCCTGGAGTTAAAGAAACAATTATTGTTTCTGGTGGTGATTATGTAGAAGATAACCCAATTTCATTACCACCTGATGCATCAATCGTTGGTGACAACCTACGTTTGGTTATCATGAGACCAGCTAACCCTGGTAAACACATGGTTAAGTTTGGTGATAAGAACTATGTGATTGGTGTTACTTATCGTGACCAAGTAGACTCAGTTGGTGATGCTGTTGCTACTTGGGATTTTGCAATGGTATTTGATGACAAGCAAAAAGTTGTCGTTGATGTTGAAGCAAATGGAGATGCTGGTGTTAAATTCCCAGTCGGTCACCAGATTTTTGGTCCTGATCAGTTCCGTGTTGACTTCCAAGAGAACACTGGAGGAAATGCTCTTCAAACTGGACTAGAAGTTGTTGGTGTTAACACTGGTTCACGAGCAAGAATTATTGATGTTACGTTTGATAATTTAACTGGGTCTGATGCATTCCTTACAGGTAAATTAGACGTTACTCTAACAAGTGGTTCTTTCCTAGAAGGTGAGCGTTTTAACTACCTTGTTAGTGGAACAGTAGGAACGTCTATTTCTCTTAATATAACTCAAACAGATGGAGCTAATAAGTTTAGAGTAGATTCTGATCCTGATACTCTTATACCTCCAGGAACATTCATTCATTTGAATGATACTGATAATAGTACAATAACTACACCTGGTTTTTATCAAGTAAAAACAATTGATGATGATAATGAAATCTCTGGTGGTTATTGGATAATTGAAGTTGTACCTATTCTTGGTGCTAAGTCATGGGATAATGCAGTAACAGAAACTATTAATATAAGTGGTGCAAACATTGTTGAACAGAGTGTTGATACAACAACTCTTAAATCAATTAGAGCAGAAGGTGAAGTTGTAGAAGTAGAAGAAGATTTAGATACAGCACTACCTTTACAAAGGATTGATTTTTCTTTACAAGGTGACCCTACTATTGCTACAGGTGGTTTCCAGAATGCACAGTTTGGTAACGCTGAAGATCTTGGTGGTGTTATTTTCTATACCAATGAATTAGTTGGTAGAAGCAATATTCATAATTATAGAGAAGGTCAAGAAGTTCTTATTGAAGGTCTTCCAACATCTGCACCAGACTTATCCATGTTAAATGGTAAGCAAAGAATTTATAAAATTTTAGAAGATGCTGATGGTCGTTCTAGAAGATTTGTAATTCCTAAAAAATTACCAGCTATTACTGATGCTAATTTTGATCCAGGTCAATTTGCTACTGTTAAGTCATTCTCCAAGACAATTACATTATCGCTACTAAACTCTCCAAACAAGTTTCCATTATCAACACCAGTAGAAAGAAGGTTCCAAGACGCATGTGTGTTACTACGTAACAACAGAGAGTTTATTGCTGATGAAGTATTAGGAAGAGTTAATGATGAATTTAAGAGCGATTATTTCCGTGTATATGATGTATCAGCAAATGATTTTAAAATTTACTTAGGTACTAATGATCATGTCAATACCTATGTTAGTGGTGGTACAGTAAAATTTGGTGGATCAACATACAACGTTACTGATTTCATATATGATTACTCTGTTACTGGTGTTGCAACTATAACAACCTCAGCAACAATTACTGGTCTTCAAGAAGACAGTATGGTTCAGATAGCTGATATTCTTATATCATGTGCTTCTGGAACCAAAGTATATCCTTCATATAGTGCTCCTACAAGTGGTTCTAATACAGGTGATGATGGAGATAACCAATGTAAGCAAGACGTTATTCATTTTGTTAATGCTCTTGTAAGAGACTTAGAATTTGGAACAAACCATAACATTATTGAAGGTTCTAAAAAATATATTATTGATGATAAAATTGAGTACATTGAAGATGAGATAGTTCAGAATATTCGTGCTATAGAATATACACGTCAGTTATGTATCCTTGCAATGAGGAATTGGAGAACTGGAAATGGAACTACAGGAGATCCAGTTTATACTCCAAAGTATTCTTCAGTAACTAGATATTTTGATACCACGATTATCAACACAACTGCTGGAAACCCTGTTTGTGCTAATGTAAGAGATGCTATTAATACATTAGCATACTTATGGGTTGATGTAATTTCAAACGAAGTTAATACCAATTATATTGATGGTGGTTACTTAATTGCTAGAAACGCAGATCTAATTGCTGACCAAGCATATCAAGATACTAAGGCAGCGTTTCCTGCCCTAGGACACAATAATATTGAAGAAAGAAAATGTCCTAGAGATATAAAATATACTCTTAAACAGTTACTTAGAGACTTAGTTATTGGTGGAAACCATGGTATTGTTTCTGCTGCAGAAACTTATTATAGTGGAAATGTATTAACTGGAGTTCCAGTCTCAGAGGTACCTGCAGTTTCATATGCATACCAAAGAGCAAAGACTTATGCTATTGCTGCAACACGTAACTGGACTAATGGTTCGTATGTAGAGACCACACCAACAGGAGCATTATACACAGCATCTACTGGTGCTATGGATATAATTATTCCAGATCCTCTTGTAATGCCTACCACTGGTGATAGAATTGCATTTAAAGAAGGTTCTCTAACATTTAGCTGTACCTATGGTGGTGGTGGTAATGATTCATATCCAAGAGAATCAGATCCAAACTTTGGACGTAGTGTTGAAATTACTAATGTTCAATCTTCTGGTGGATCAACAACAATTACTTGTAATGTAGGTGCTGCTGGTGTTGCTTCTGGTGATACTCATACATTTGTAAGTGCTGCAGCAAACGGAACAATTTTAGTATATGACCCAACTGTACTTACATCACCTATTCCTAAATTTGAAGATTGGGATATTCCACTTGACAGTACATCTGCTGCACCTAGTGCCAGATTAACTCCATCAAATGCAACTTATGATCCTGCCAATGGTGACTTTACCATTACATCTTCTGGTCATAGTGTTACTACAGGTAATAGTATAAGACTATCACCAAGATCATTTGCATTTACATGTGATATGGATGGTAATGCCTCAACGGATTACCTACCAGAATCAGGGCAAATTGCATATGGAAATTCTTTAGCAGTTACAAGTACAACATCAGATACATTTACAGTTAACGTAGGTGCCTCTGGTCCTGATCAGCAATGGACACCAACTGATGCTACATACAATCCTGCAACTGGTGAGTTAGAACTTACAGTTGGTGCTGGACATGGAATGAGTCCAGGAGTTGGTATTGTTATTGACGACAATTCATTGTCATTTACTTGTACAATGGATGGTAATGATTCTACTAAGACTTATCCACGTCCAAGCGAAGACAAATACTCTGGAAGATCAGTTGATATAACTGCTGTTGGTACTAATACTATTACAGTTAATGTTGGTGCATCACCTGCAGATAAAACTTTCCAACCTACAGATGCAACTTACGATCCTGTAACTGGTGATATGGTTGTTACCATTGGTCAGCATGGATTAGGTGTTAATAAGAATATAGTTCTTGGAGCTAATGGATTATCATTCACATGTGATATGGATGATCACCAAAGTATTCATTCTTATCCACGTTCAACTGATCCACAGTTTGGTAAATCAGTTCCGATTACTAACGTTGGTCTTAGTAAGCATACAGTTTCAAATGCTGCTTATGATGCAACTGCTGGTAAGATTACATTAACAGTTACCAACCATCCATTCATTAATGGTGATTTTGTTAAGTTATTAGATAATTCTCTAACATTTAATTGTGCTCTTGACCGTGCTATTGGTAATCACACTTATGTTGGTGGTACTGTTACAAACATTTACTATACTGGTGTAGATGCTGGTGGTGCATTGAAAAATGCAGAAGCTGGTACAACTTACGATCCTTTAACTGGTGAGTTAGTTATAGCAGAATCTAGTGCAAATAATAGTAGTAATGCTCCTGTATCATGTCCTGCAGTAACTGACGCTGATTATAATACAACTACAGGTACATTAACATATACATTTGCTAGTGCACATGGATTGAATAATGGACAATGGATTAAGATTCCAGATAATTCATTATCATTCAGTTGTACATATGGTGGTGGAGTACACAAGTATGTTAGTGGCACAGTATCCAATGCAGTTACAATAGGTACTCGTCAGTATGACGTTACTGATGCAACTTATAATGCTAATAACGGTGCATTAGAACTTACAATTGGAGCTCATAGTTATACTGCTGGAGTTAATACAGTAACAATTGGTGTTGATAAATTAGGATTTACATGTGATGCAGATAATCATTTATCTACTCATTATTATCCACGTTCAACAGACCCATCATATAACCAAGCTCTTGCTATAACTGGTCAAACTGCTACTACAATAACAGTTAATGTTGGTGCTGCTTCTGGTAGTCAAACAAAAACTTATCCACGTTCATCTGATCCAGTATCTGGAAGATGGTTAGAAGTTTATGATGTAACTTCTACTGAATTAACTGTTCGTGTTTTAGATGTAGCTCCTTCTACTAATACAGACACACATACTTTCGTTAGTGCAACTTCTCCTTTAAAACAAACTTATGCTATTAAGTTCCAAGCAGCTAATGTTTTAGACTTTACTTGTGATGCAGATAATAACGCTACAGTACACAGTTATCCAAGAAATGATACTGAACAAGGTACAGTAACAAATGGTGCTTATGAACCAACAACAGGTGTAATGACATTGACCATTGCTGGTCATGGTTGGAAGAATGGAGACTATGTAAAAATTGCTGATGATTCATTAACATTCAGTTGTCCATTTGGTGGTGCAACTGGTGCTGCTGCGGAGAAAACATATCCAAGATCAACTGACCCAGTAAGTGATAAGTGGTTACGTATATGGAACGTAACTGCTGATACATTTGATGTACAAGTTCTTGAAACAGTTCCTTCAACAAACATTGATCCACATACATTTGTTACTGCATCTGCAAATGGTGTTACATGGAAGAAGGATTATGCATATGATCAAGTCATTCCAGTTGATGCAGTTACAGCAACTTCAGTTACAATTAATGTAAGTGCAGCATCTGCAGGACACACATATCCACGTACAAACTTTGATTATGTAAGTAATAGATGGTTAGAAATTAGTAACGTTAGTGGAAATGATTTTGATATTAATGTTGGAGCATCCACATACACTGGAACTCATACATTTGTAAGTGCTACATTAAATGGTTTATACAGACAGACAGGAACAATCACATTTAATGTTGGTGCTGCTGGTGCTGTAACAGCTCATGACGTTAGTGATGCAACCTATAACACAGTAACAGGTGATTTAGAACTTCAGATAGGTGCTCATACTTTATCTACTGGCACAAATATTAAATTAGAAGATGATTCATTAACATTTGGTTGTCAAGCTGCTGTTGGTCAACATTTATTTGTAAGTACCACAGGATTTGATGACAGTAATGGAAATACTTGGAGTCCAACTGCTGCAACATATACTCCAGCATCAGGAGATCTAGTATTTGTTATGGCTGGTCATACAATGACCACTAGTGACACTGTAACTCTTGGTGAAGGATGCTTTACATTTACTTGTGATGCAGATGGACATGCTACTAATCATGCATATCCAAGAACTACTGACCCTGCATACAATACTCCTTTAGCAATCACTAACGTTAATGGAGATTCAGTAACAATTAATGTTGGTGCATCTACATCAACTCAGAGTACATATCCACGTGCTCTACAAACATTTACTGCAACTACAGGAACTACATATACTCCAGCTACAGGTGTGATGTCAATCACAACTACAGCTCCACATGGATTAAGTAATGGAGATAAAATTAAGTTTAATGATCAATCATTAGTATTCAGTTGCAATTATGGTGACACTGGAAATGGTCATTATCCACGTGTAGGTGATCCTCTTTACAATACTTACGTAGCAGTTTCTAATGTAACTGCAAATACATTTGAAGTTAATGCTTTACAAGGCACAACACCAACAAATACAGATACTCATACATTTGTTTCTGCAACTGCTGATGGAATTAAGAAAGAAGGAAATGATTATGTTAGTGGAAAGTCAATTCAAATTCAAGCAACTACAAGTACATCTATTACAATTAATGTAAATGGTGGACAAGGTGCTATCAGTGTTGGTTCCGCACATACATTTATTAGTGCAACTGGTGGAGCAGTTAAATCAGGTGGTAATTATAATCATAGATTCTCAAGTGCAACTGCAACAGCAATTGGTTTCTATCCACAAGCAGCTCATACATTTGTAACTGCTGCTAACAATTGTGTTAAACATCTTCCACAATCTGCACATACATTCGTAAGAGCAGATACAAACTCTGTTCAAGTTTATACTACTGGACAAGTACCTGCATGTGCTAACGTTGCTAGTTCCATCATAACAGAGATGGATCTGTTGAATAGTATATTAATATATGAAACTAATCCTAATGGTGGTATAGAACCAGGAGCAACAACTCAAACATTTGGAACTCTGTATGATACAAATTCTATCATTTCATATCCAAATAACTTCATCTATGATCAGAATAATGTAAGGATGGCGATTCGTGCTGATTACGATGATTATCCAATTATTGAAGCATCTCCATATACACAGAACGCATCTGTTATCTCCTTCTTAGGAGGTGGTGGTGCTCTAGTTGATGGTTCTAAAGTTAAGCAACCTAACTGTCCTTTCCCTGGTCTTGAATTAGATGGAACTGCATCCTTCCCTAATCAGGGTAAATCAATGGTTGCATCTGCATTCACTATTGTGTCCTTTGGTGGTACTGGATATAAAATTATAGAAGATGGATATGTACAGTTAGTTTCTGTATTCGTTATCTTCTGTGCAGATGGTGTTCTAGCAGAGAGTGGTGGTTATGCTTCTATTACTAACTCTGCTACTAACTTTGGTATTTACGCTCTAAGAGGTAGAGGATTTAGAGATACACCATATAGTTTTGATAAAGGTATTATCACTAACGTTTCTTCTACTCCTACAGGAAGAACTATTCTTACAGTTGGTGGATTAGGAAGAGAACCACTAGAGCATTATGTTGTTAAGATTAATGGATTCTCTAATGTAAATGCTGATATTGAATTCTTTGTAGATACTGTTTCAGCAGTTACTGTTGGTCCTCCTTTCTCTGCTCAATTAACACTTGATAATGGAACAGGCGATCCTCTTGATGTTAAAAATGATTCTACAGGTCAAGCTGTATCTGCATCAACATTACTTGGAGAATCAATAGATTTACATAGACCATCTATTGTTAACTCCTCATCACACACTTGGGAATTTGCTGGATCAGGTACAAACTATCTTGCTCTACCTGAGAACGGTGGTACTAAGACAGAGGCATTTGAACAGGTTTCTCAAGAGTATGGTCGTGTATACGTCTCTGGTACTGACGAACTTGGAGACTTCAAGGTTGGTACATTTGCTAGAATTGAAAACAGAACTGGTGCTATTACCTTTACTGGTACGGTTACAATTTCTGAAGTTGAATTCTTGAAGTTGAAAGGTGGTGACGTTGTTGTTACTGGATTTGATAATTCAAATACATTAGGTGGTGCTAACGCTACTGACTCTAAACTACCTACTCAGAAAGCAGTTAGAGATTACATTACTAACAACTTAGGTCCTTATATAAACAAACCATATTCTACTAACGCTGTTCCTAGAGCATTGGTTGAATTAACAGATTCTGGTAAGATCTCTATTGATCAGATCCCAGCTCTAAGACCATTTGAAGTATTTACTGTTCCTAATATAGGTGCAAGATTAGCATTGGAAGGTGCTCTTGCTGGTGACATTTGTATTCAACAAGATACTACAACATCGTTTATTTTAAACAATGATTTAGATAGTCAATTCTTAGGATTTACTGTAGATACAACCTTACAATTTACTATCGGAGATATATTTGATGGTAGTATAACTAATGGACGTTTACAAGCAACAGAATATAGACAAGGTGTTGTCTATCAACTTAATATTACAAACGGTGGTTCTGGTTATGCTTCACCACCAACAGTTACTATTACAGGTGGTGCACCACAAGCTGGATCAGTTGAATGTAAAGCAACTTCCATTATTGCTAATGGAGAAGTTGTTGCACTAGAAATTTCAACATTCAACGGTTTCAAGGGTGGTAAAGGATTCACCACACAACCAACAGTTACCATTGCTGCACCTGCTGGATCAGGAACACAAGCACAAGGTAATGCTTTAATTGAAAGTAGATTGTATGGTGACATTGTTAATAAGATTAAATTAGAAGATACTGACTTTATTGACAGTAGTGATAGTCCTCCAGTTAGCATCAATATTCTTAGAGTTGTTAATACTTCTGCTAGTGATGCTAACAACTGGGTATCATTATCATCCAACCAAATTGCTGCTGGTGATATTGTATCTGGTACAATGGAAACAGATAGGTTAGCATCAAGTGGTGCTGCTAACTCATTCACATACTTAAGAGGTGATCAGAATTGGGCACTTGCAGTTCAATCTCTTAAGGGTGCAGAGAGGAGATACTTTGCTAAGTTAACTTCTGCATGTAATAGTGGATCAAGCGAAATGGTATTCGCTACACTACAAGATGCTTTAATTGGTCATGAAGTAAAGAATCTTATTTCAGGTATTCAACCAAATACAAATATCACTGGTGTTTTAACTACTGGTGGTTCAACAAGTATTTCACTTAATAATCCAGTAACACAAACTATTCCAGCTGGATCTATTATTGAATTTGAACGTGGTGCATCACCAATTACATTTGAATCTACTTATACTCAAGGTAATTTTGTTGATGACTTAATTATATCAAATGGTGGTTCTGGATTTACCAATGGTCAATTCTTTGATCAACCAATTTCTGGTGGATCTGGTACTGGATTAAAAGGTAACGTAACTGTTTCTGGTGGATCTGTTACTGAGATTGTTGTTACTGATGGTGGTGCTGGATATAGTGCTGACTTTACAGTAACTATTCCTCCAACTGATATTGGTGGTGGTTCTGGATTAATATTACTTGCTAAGATTAGTACAGTTAATAGACAGTATGCAAACGTTTCTCTTGACGTTCAAAGGGTATCTGATCTAACTATATCTTCAGATCTATACGGTACTATTGGTGTTGCTAGATTTAAGAAATCTCAGTTTAATATTGGTGTATCTGGTAATGGTTCTGTTGATCTTAATGTTGGTGCTGACAGTGGACTAGATGCTGACTTGTTAGATGGACAGCAAGGTGAATACTATACTAATGCTTCCAATCTATTCTCTGGAACTATTCCATCGGATAGGATGTCAGGTTCCTATAACATAAGTGTTTCTGGTTCATCTGGTAATACGTTAAGACTAGCAACTGGTACTAACAACCCAACTTCTAACCCATCTCCTGATAACTTTGTTGGTGGTATTGTTTCTAACACTATTAACAATAACGCTAACCTATTAAGTGATGGTGGAACCAAGAACATGGTTCTTACTTTAAGATCTGGTGGTACAAGTTTTGATGCTTCATTCGGTGGTGTAAGACAACTTGCATTTACAGATAATGACAACATGTGGATGCGTGGTTCTGGAACAGGTGTTACATCATTTGGATCATGGGCTAAGATGTGGTCATCTATTAATGATGGTGCAGGATCTGGATTGGATGCTGACAAATTAGATAACAAACAAGGAAGTTGGTATCAGAATGCACTTAATATTAATGATGGTACAATATCTGATAATAGATTACCTAGATTTATTAGTGCTACAGTATTCAGAGATGATTTAACTATTAAGTCATATAATGGAGATCCTAAGTATCGCATTTATGTTTCTGGAGAGATATTAAATACAACTCCATTTACACCAGGTAGTAATGTAAACCTCTATAATGCTGTTGGTCAGGGTACTGGTACAATTGCTATTGATAACATTATTGTTAATGATGATACTCAAGATAACTTTAATGACTTTACAATTATTGTTGGTAGATTAACTACTGGTAACTTTACTGGAGCAGTAACTATTGGTACTGCAAGTAACAGAAAAGAATTTGATGATTTCACTATTGAAGATGGTAATACAATTCAAGTAGCTAAACTTGAAAGTGATGGTGGAACTGCTAACCTTAGACTTGGTAGAAAAGATGGAACTACATCATCTCCAGGAGTATACTTCAACAGTTCTCAACTTGTTGCAAATTATAATGCTGCAATTGTTGCTACTGGTGGTAATGCAACAGATGCATCTGGTGGTTTAAACTTCCTTGCTCTTGATTCTGATGCTGTTAACATTAACGGTAACGTAATCTGGAACGCAGGTAATATTACATTCCAATCTTCTAATGTAGCAAGCACTGCTGTTAAGAGAGATGCTAGTGGTAACTTCTCTGCTGGTACAATCACAGCAACCTTAACTGGTTCTGCTTCACTCAACGTATTGAAAGCTGGAGATACCATGACTGGTTCTCTTTCCTTGACTGGTGCGTCATCTAACCTCAGTATTTCTGGTACATCTGGATTTACTGGAAAAGTAACATTATCAGATGATCTTCAAGTTGCTACTGATACATTCTATGTTGATGTTTCTGCAGAGAAAGTTGGTATCAATGCAGGTTCTACACCAGACTATAGTTTAGATATTCGTGGTACTACTGGTTTATTCCTTGGATCTGCTACTAATGCTGCTGAAGGTTCAAGAATTACATTCTCAGATAATGTTTCTGGTGGTGGTAGTGGAGGACAATCTTATGGTCAGTATGGTTATCTCAAATACAAACATTCTGATTCAACCACTCCTAATTCAGAGTATGGTTCTGGGTTCTACTTTGAAAGTAGTGAAGAATTAGTAGTAAAAGTTGAGGGTGATATTCTTGCATCTAGATACTTAGGTATTGGTATTGATCGTGAACCAGATTATACACTTGAAGTTAATGGTGATGCATTAATTAATGCAACACTTAATATGGATAATGCCAATGATAATGGTGGTGCAAGAATAAACTTCCGTGGTGCTTCATCCTATAGGAACTTTGTAGTTGGTAACCAGATAGTTGCTAACCATTTATTCACTATCCAAGCATCTACTAACAACGGTGGAACAACTTGGAACACTACACCAGCATTCACAATTGATGGTAGCACAAACAGAGTTGCTATCAATACAACTGCTACATCAGGTGTTGATCCAGATGATGGTACTACTAATAGAAATTATCAACTAAATATTGAAGGTGACGTTAACTTTAACGGAGGAATATTCCAGAATAATTCTCCATTCGTTACTTCTAGATGGACAGCTTCTCCAAATGGTAATGACATTTATAGAGCATCTAAGGTTGGTATTAACTTTAGTTCTAATACCGATCCTACAGAAGCTTTAGATGTTGAAGGTAACATAGATGTTACTGGTACATTGAAGGCAAATGGACAAGCACAGTGGTTAGATTCTTACGGTGTAATCAAACTAAGTTTGTCTACAATTAACGAGAATGTAACTATACCATCTGGAACAAATGGATCATCTATCGGACCAATAACTGTTGGTTCTGGAAATACAGTTTATGTCCAAAGTGGTGCAAATTGGATTATTACTTAAAACAAAATGGCAACAACTAGTTCTTTAAATATTACTACTTTCAAAAACGAAGGTAATTCCAATGCTATGACATTTGGATCTGGAGGTTCTATTACTTTTAATGGAAGTTTCGGACCTAATGCATATGCATTTAATTGTTGGGATGATAATAACACACGTCCTACTACTGGTTTAACAATTGGCGGTATGGGTTATAATAAACAATCAAATGCTCTTGAAGTTTATGCAGGGGTTGATGCTGAAGGTAATCCTTTGTGGGCGGTTTTTAGTGGCACATTGATGTCAGATCAAGATCTAGGCAATACTCCCTAAATATAATTACGACAAGTAAAAGTTATGAGCACTATTAAGGTAAATAGATTAGCTAATACCAGCGACGAAACTGTTATGGAAATAGGAGCTGATGGAGTTACTCCATCGTTTCCTGCTTCTTATAATCCTGGTGGATTTCCTTTGCCAACATGGGCTGATAATACTGGAAGACCTGCAAGTCCAATTGAAAATACTGCTGGATATAATATAGATAAAAAAAGAATTGAATTTTATTCTGGAAAGGATCCTCAAAATAACAAAGATAAATGGTATAGATATAACACTAGTGTATCTTTAGGAGGAGTTAACACATATAATGATATGGTTAACTTGAATAGTTCTTTATCAGGATATAGTTATAATGACGTTAGTGGTGTAAGGCAAGAATTTGAATCACAAGGTTATGTTTTAGTTTCAACTCCTTGTTATGGAGGAATGGCAGAATCAATGAATGGTACATCATCTAGCATTACATCTAGAGGATATTTTAAATATAATGAATGGGATAGTAGTAGTCAAATAAGATTGTCTGATGGGTTTGGTAATAACACTTTAAATGGATATCCACATTTTATATTTGCTGGATATGATGGAGGTAATTATAGAGGTATAGCTGCTCAGATGTATAGAGACTATAGTTCACCAGTTAGATTAAGAGATTTCTTCTACCCTAACCAAAATAGAAATTTATATAATTTTGTATTAAATTCGGATGGATCTACCAGAGAAGATACTGGTGGAAATACTAGTACAATCTATTCTGATAACCAAAACCCTAATAGTAATGGATATTATCAAACTAGTAGATTTGCTCAGGATGATGGTTCATGGGGATTTCGTATTGGATACAATAGACTAGATGGTAACGGTGGTGGATATTTGAATGATAGTTCAAGCAACTCATATGGTTGTGAGAATAGAAACTCTGGTGACACTTGTTGTCCTCAAATGTTCTGGGGTCCAGCATCTAATACTGGTACTTCAAACTACACATTTTTCTTCGCTGTAAAATATACTTAACCATGTCATACGTAAGAGCAAATACATTACAAGCATTAAATGGAAATACATTATTTTCTATTAGTGGTAATACTGTTAATTTTCCAAATGGATATACTCCAAATAGTTTAGTTATTCCTACATGGACAACTGCTGGTAGACCTAGTAGTCCAGCTGTTGGTTATATTGGATATAATAGTGAGACAGTTACTTTAGAAGTATATTACGGAGTTGATTCATTTGATAATAGTGATGTATGGGCAAAATTAGATGGTAATTTATCTGGTGGTGGCGGTGTTGGTTCTGTAATGGAGAGTTTAAATTCTTCCTTGGCATCTTATGGTTACAATGATGTTTCTTCAATTAGAACAGTATTTGAAGCTGAAGGATATGTTCTTATTGCAACTCCTGCTTATAATGGAATGGCAGAGAACCAAAGTGGTACATCATCTGCAATTACATCTAGAGGATATTTTAAATATACTGAATGGGATAGTGGTAATAATATAGAACTAACTAATGGTATGCCTAACGCAACTATGGATGGTTATCCATATATGTTGTTTGCTGGATATGATGGTAGTAATTACAGAGGAATTGCATGTAGCATTTATAGAGATTATAGTTCGCCAACTCCATTAAAGAGTTTCTTCTACCCTAACCAAGATAGAAATTTATATTGTTACGTATTAAATTCAGATGGATCTACTGTAGAGGATGTTAGTGGTGGTACCTCTACGTATTATTCTGATAACCAAAACCCTAATAGTAATGGATATTATCAAACTGGTAGATTTGCTCAGGATGATGGTTCATGGGGATTCCGTATTGGAACACAAAGACTAGATGGTAACGGTGGTCCTTACTTATCTCAGGATAGTTCAAAATCATATGGTTGTGAGAATAGAAACTCTGGTGACTCATGTTGTCCTGAGATGTTCTGGGGTCCATCATCCAATACCAGCACTACAAACTACACATTTTTCTTCGCTGTAAAGTACGTATAAATATTAATACACATCATCATTTTTGATTATGACTATGGATCCGACTGAGCTCAAGAAAAATTTTGAAGAGCAAATCGCAAAAACTGAAACTCAAATAGTTGAGTTAGAAAAGAATTTAGAAAAAGCAAAAGAATATAAGACTAAACTATTAGGTGGTTTAGAAACTATTGGTCTTTTAACAGATGAACCTGTAGCAGCAGAAGCACCAGGTACTCCAGCGAGTGTAGAACCTACTGAATAATAATTCCTAAATAGGAAAGAAGGGATTATTGTGAGTAATGGCGGTACCAACATCTAAAACAGAACTCATCACATATTGTAAGAGAAATTTGGGAGAACCTGTTTTACAGGTTAACGTTGATGATGAACAAGTAAACAACGTTATTGACGATACGTTTCAGTTCTTTCAGGAGAATTGTTACAACGGTATGGAGCGTTGTTATCTTGTACATGAGATGACTGATGACGATAAAACTCGCCTTGCATCAACTGTAACTACCTCTAAAGTTGAGGGAGCAGTAACTACTAATTGGGAAGAAGCAACAAATTATTTACCTATACCACCTCATGTAGTTGGTATTAGCAAGGTGTTTGGATTGAGAGGTAACTCTATTCGTTCTAACTTATTTGGTATTGAATATAGAATGTTCTTAAATGATTTGTATGCCTTTGGTTCCCTTGATATCTTAAACTATTATATGACCAAGCAATATCTAGAGACTCTAGATATGGTTTTAAACAATGGTTCATTTCAACAGTTTAGATATACACAGCGTCGTGATCGTTTATACTTAGATATTGATAAGGACTTTCTTGAAACAGGACAAAACTTATTAATTGAAGCACATCGCTTAATAGATCCAACAGAAGCTACAGAAATGTACAATGATAGATTTGTTAAGTTATATGCAACTTCACTGTTGAAAAAACAATGGGGACAAAATTTAATTAAATATAACGATGTTCAACTACCAGGTGGTATCTCACTAAATGGTAGACAGATATATGAAGATGCTGTATCTGAAATTAGAATGATAGAGGGTGAGGTGCTCTCTAAATATGCTATTCCACCAATGGATATGATCGGATAAAATGCCTACCAGTAATTATTTTCCAACTTATTATTCAGGACATGCTGGTGAGCAAGGTCTGGTACAAGATCTTGTTGACGAGCAAATTAAATTGTTTGGATCTGATGTTTACTATATTCCTAAGACAGTATTAGCAGATAGTACATTAGATGAAGTTAGATACACTAAGTATCAAGATCAATTTCAAATAGAAATGTTACTCCAAAACGTAACTGGATTTGGAGATAACGCAGAATTTATTAGTAAATTTGGATTAAGAATAACCGATGAAATTATATTTCGGGTATCTACCAGAAGGTGGGATGAAGAAGTAGCAGCTAATAATCCTGTATTAGAAGTAGCATCTAGACCAAATGAGGGAGACTTATTGTACTTCCCATTAACACAAGATATTTACGAAATTAAATTTGTAGGAAAAGAAGAACCATTCTTCCAGTTTGGTAAAATTCAATTCTATGCTATCACTGCTGAGATCTATGAGGTTGGTCAAGATAGCTTTGATACTGGAATTGCAGAGATTGATGCAGTTGAACAACTCTTTGATAACGCAATTAAACTTGTCATGGATCCTGGTGGCACAGGAGACTTCACTGTTGGTGAAGAAGTTGTTGGTGATGAGTTCCTTGCTAAAGGAACATCTGTTATTAGCGGTGATGCAGTAGATTCTATTACTATAACTGACGGTGGTCTGCATTACAATTCTGCTTTACCACCATCAGTTACATTCACAGGTGGAGGTGGAACAGGTGCTACAGCAACAGCGACAGTCTCTAGTGCGGGTCTTGTTACTAGTATTAATATTACTGCAGGTGGGTCTGGGTTCACTTCTGCTCCTACGGTCACTATTGATTATTCACCCAAAGATAATAGAGCAGAGGTCAAGTCTTGGGATTCTTCTACAAGAGAACTCCAAGTAATAAATCGTACTGGTACATTCACAACTGCAGAAGTTATTAAAGGTCAAACTTCTAATGCAATGTGGTCTCCAGAATCCTTTGATACTCTAAATAATTCCAACAGCAACTACGATCAAAATAGAGCAATTGAAAATGATGCTGATAATATAGTGGATTGGTCAGAAGGAAATCCATTTGGTGAGTTTGGTAATTTTACAGGTAGCATATAATGTTAGGTTCACATTTTTACAATCAAATTGTTCGTAAGAACATTGTTGCTTTTGGAACACTCTTCAATAATATAACAATGAAGAGTACAGATCCAAGCACTGGTGATGTATTAGAAGAATTAAAAGTACCATTGGCATATGGTCCTAAACAAAAATTTATTGTCAGATTAGAAGAGAATGCTTCTAGTAGGAAAGTAGCTATTACTTTACCTCGTCTTTATTTTGAGATGACTAGTATTGATTATGATGCTACTCGTAAGACTTCCCCTATACAAAAGTATAAAACAATTATTGATGGTAATGGTGGAGAAGTAAGAATACAGTATGTTCCTGTACCTTACAATTTGTCATTTGAACTTGGTGTTATTGCTAAATCGCAAGACGATGCATTACAAATTACTGAACAAATATTACCATATTTTCAACCATCTTTTTCTATAACTCTTAACATGATTCCAGACATGAATGAGAAGAAAGATATTGCTGTTGTATTAAACAATGTTTCATATGAAGATTCTTGGGATGATAGTTTCTATGAACGTAGATACATTGTTTATACTTTAAACTTTACTATGAAGTCATATCTATATGGTCCTTACAATACTGCAGACGTTATTAAAAAAGCAATCATACATGAAACACTTGGTGATCTTGCAGTTAATCGTAGAGCTATTAGTAGAACATACACACCCAAAGCAAAAACTGATATCAACACTGATGGTCAGATAGATGCAGCAGATGATGTATTAGTAGATTCTGGAGATGATTTCGGATTTAATGAAGGAGTTGAATTCTTATGAACTTAGAAGAAAATATGGAAGAGCTTCTTGACATTGATGTCAGTAAACCTCCAGTAGTTACTACAAAGAAAAGTAAAGAGGTTACCGAAGACAGAGAACAAGATTATGAATATACTAGAGGAGAACTCTACAATCTTATTTCCAAGGGTCAGGAGGCGGTTAACGGTGCTCTAGAGGTTGCACAGGAGTCAGGGCATCCAAGAGCATATGAAGTCGCTACAAACGCTATGAAGCAGGTAGCAGACATGACTGATAAACTTGCTGACCTACATAAGAAAATGAAGGATCTAGATGAAACAAAATCTGGTCCTAGTAAAGTGACTAACAATGCTATGTTTGTAGGTTCTACAGCAGAGTTACAAAAAATGCTCAAAGAAATGGGTGGGGGTAAACGCTAATGGCATACGTAAAACACGACAAAGATAATAATGCTGCTGATCCTCAACCAGGAAGTAGTACAGTTAATCAGTTCTCAGGTAATGAGGGATGGGCAACTAAGACATATAAGAATTGGAATGGAAATTATCAAGCTCGTACTAATGATAATTCCGCACGAACACCTGGTACCTTTCAAGCAAGGAATAACGACAACAGCACTAGAACTCCAGCAGCATATCAGAGGCATGATAAAGATAATAGTGCTGTAAGTGCATAAATAATAACACTTAGATCAACAACTTGCTGTGAGATTAAGGCAGGGAGGTCATAAGTGCAGAATTTTAGACCACCATGGATATCAATAAGGAACTCACAGAAGTTCAAAAAAAGATAGACGATATTAAAAAGACTCAAGAAAATTTACAGAAAATTCAAGATTTACAAGACAAACAAAACAAGAGAAAAGGATTGAAACCATTTAGTCATAACTATGAAATGATTTGAAGTTTTCAAATCAACACAAAAGAAAAAAATACTTGTAACGTACGTAAAATCACCTATAATTAATAAGTGATTTGCATTTACAGCAATGAGATTATCAGAAGCTGACGTATTTCGTCTTACTAGAGCATGTCGTTTGGCAATGGAATCATCTGGTTCCGAATATATCTGGGATCAATACGAAGGTCTAATTCATAAATTAGAAACTCTTAGTGATCAAGGGCATTGTTCTGTATCTGCACCAGTTAGTAATATTAAAGAATAGTATGCCAGTTTACAGAGATTATGAGATACGTATCAATCTCAATGAATTGATTGAGAAACGTATTCCATGTTGTGATCTATTACATCCTGACCACTGTTTTACAGAGGATCAGATTACTCAGATTGCACATGATATTAATATGGATCTAGATCTGCATCCAATATTTCACCAGATTGATGACCATATCATGAGGTATGTTAATGCTGCAGGGATTGATAATAAAGATCACTGGGTAGAACCACACCTCCCAGACTTAGATGATAAGTCTGCTTTAGACGAAGTTGGAATTGACTTTGAATAAAACACATAAGTATTTGTACTGCAAATATTTTACTAAATAATTTACATAATAGGAATTGAAAGATCATGCCCCTATCACACTATACAGTAGGCTACCACGATGCTGAACAGCATCAATTAGAAATATGCGAGTACGCTTCAAACTCGTATGAAGCAATAGAACACGCTAAAGAGGATGTTCCTTACATAGGGGAACATCCTCGTTTTATTGACAGGTGTACTAATGAAACAGGATTAGATTGGTTACGTTCACAAGGGTCAATGATATGACATCTATAACAAAAAATAAGCACGAGATAATGTGGTGGATGAGTAGACTCACAATCATGGGAGTATCTTTATCACTATCAGTAACACTTGCAGCACAAGCATGGGTTTAGATCACCCTAAAGGTTACACACAAGAGATGATCAAGGAGCTACTAGGCACTGCTTGGTTAGACAAATCTAATATGCCTGAGACTGGTAATCAATTAAGAAGAAGAAAGGGTAATGAGATGAGAGCAGGGTTGAGACCCTATCCCAAATACCCATCAAAGGAGTCAAGGATAGCAGACACTTCAGGTATGTTTGATGACAATGGACAGTATGTTTACCCACCTAACAGTGGGTTTAATTATATGGAGAAACTAGATCCTAATTCACAATGGAAAGTTAAGGTATCATAATGGAATTAACAGAAGAGAATGTACTTACAGTGCTAGAGGAACTAGTTCCCTATATTGAAGCAGATGGTGGATACCTACAGCTATATGATATAGAGGATGGATATGTTAAGGTAAAACTAGGTGGTGCATGTGAAACATGTGCTATGAGTACCATGACTTTAAAGCAAGGTATAGAACGTAAACTCATGGAAGAGATACCTGATGTTAAAGGTGTTGTACAGGTATTATAATGGTTGTATGGAGTGTAATCTGGATGCTTGCAATCCTTCTGATAATGGTAACTTGGTACATATACTATATACTAAAGATGAGCTTTGCGGAGATGAATGATGGGAGCGATG
>CESQ01003484.1_pt1 | contig 60101 bp, 49 predicted proteins | sample 361401 | NCBI WGS metagenome assembly CESQ01 (sample SAMEA2622119, study PRJEB7988) | marine metagenome | isolation source: saline water (ENVO:00002010), including | reverse complement strand
GGAATAATCAACTTCTTGGTTTGTCTACTGATTGTGGTAATCTGTCTACCACTGTTCGTATTCGGGGAAATTGGGGAAGGGCTGGGAATCTTGGTCATGTTCGTCGGTATAGCTGCCTCCGTTCTATTCTTCAGTGCGTGTGAAGCCGTGAATCGTGTCTCTTTGTACTACTTCGCCAAGACTGGGGAAACACCTCCTTTCGCCCAGAAGTACGGGCTCGATTTCTGACTTAGATGCAATCGATTAACAACGAATCAATGGGTACCCTCTGAGAAGTTTCTATTTCCTTCTGATTGCCACGAATGCGACCACTGATACTATCAGAGCAGATATTGCAACGATCAGTATCACTGGGAGTAGGGATTTGGAATGCCTGCTGGAGTCCGATGGGTAGTAGTCCCCCTCATCCGACCAGCCGTCTCCGTCTGAGTCAAGGCATCCGATCCTATCTTCGCTCGAAGTCCCGTATATCCCTGGGCAGTCGTCAGAGAGTTCAGTCCCTGATTGGTCGGCATAAGTGTCCCCATCGCCATCTGACCAGAGTTGGCTGTTCTCAGGATGTGAGTCCTCTATGTCTGACCAGCCATCGCCATCCGAGTCTGGGCATCCTAACAGGGAGGCAGTAGAATTGCCCCACTCATTGGGGCAGTAATCGGGCATGGACGCTGGGCTGGGGTTATCCCCATATCCGTCCTCGTCGTTGTCCGTCCACTGTGATGGGTCGTCTTCGAACACATCGCCCTCGTCTGACCATCCATCGCCATCGCTGTCACGACAACCAAGAAGGTCTTGGGTGCTCGTACCACTTACACTGGGACAGTCATCAGAGAGGTATGCTGGAGATGGGTTGTCGCCAAAACCGTCTGAGTCCGAATCACTCCACTGAGTGTCTCTCGCAGGGAATGCATCCGCTCCCTGCTCGGTACCCCAGTCTTCTGAGGGATCGGAGTACCCATCCTCATCCGCGTCTGGGCAGCCCATTCTGTCAAATTCTGAATAGCCCTCCACCGAGGGGCATCTATCCGGGTTAGTACCGGTTTGGTTGTCCCCATATCCATCTGAGTCCGAGTCCACCCACTGCGACCCATCCGATGGATATTGATCCAGGGCATCGGCCCAGCTATCCCCATCAGAGTCCGTACATCCGAGGTATCCTGATGTCGAGGTGCCAGCAATCTCTGGACAGTCATCTGATATCTCAGTGCCTGATTGGTCGGCATATCCGTCGCCATCGCTATCCGACCATAGAAGACTGTTGTTCGGGTACACGTCCAAGCTGTCCCTTACCTCGTCGAAATCGGTGTCCTCGTATGGATCCATCCTGATTACCTGGTTATTCTGAGAGTCCACATACCAAAGTTTCCCACTTGGTCCCACCTCGAGACCCATGATTGAGCCAGCGTTAGTACTCACTGTTCTCGAACGGGCGACTCCTTTTCCGTCATCATCGAGGTTGTAACCGGTAATCTTCCCGTTACCGTTCTGAGATACGAACAACACCCCCTGGTGTAGTGCTATCCCAGATGGGAAGGACAGTCCGCTATCGAGGATGCCCCACTCAACGCCGGTAACCTCGCTGTACTCCGCTAGTGGCTCCATCTGTGTTTCGTCTCCCATGATGTTCGTTGTGACTCCCGGGCCATCTGTATTCACCCAGATAATCCTACCTGCTCCAGTGTCGGCGATGTACAGTATGCCGTTGTCATGGTTCATCTCCATGTGGCCGGGCACCCCTGGAACCCTAGTTAGGGAAATGTCGGAATATCTCCTGACCTTACCATCTGAGTGATCGTCCTCTCCGGTATCATGGTCCTCTTGGAAGTCGTAGCGTACCAGCTCTCCATAGTAGCCATCATAGTACCAATACACATTCTCTGAATCGTGGGCTATTCCCATCCCTAGGGGACTCTCGTGCAACATGTCGATGTGACTCCCAAGAAGGCCCCCGGGCTCTTGGTTCTCCTCTGCGAAATGACTGAGGGAGGACGGCCACAGAGCGGGACCCATGAAGTCATTCGGATCTCCTTGACCGTTGTAGGTGTTCCTTGACTCTTGTGCTGTTGCGAACTGATAGTCGAATTCCTCGTGCCAGTCGCCGAATGCTATGGCGCTAACCTCTTCCATGAAATGATTCCTGTTGGAGTCCAGTCTATGCTCAGACAGCTGGTTTGTTTGTCCTGCGTTATGGACTATCGTGACGCTGTCAGTGGCCCTATTTACTATCCACAGCTCGTTCTGCCTAGCCGGGCTGGGGTGGAACTCCAGATCTCTTGGGACATCGAGATCATCGGAAACAGATGCAATTTCAGTTTCAGCAAAACCCGGTCCGAATTGTACTATGTATGTGTCTGGCTGAGATATTCCCTCTTCAGCTGAAGTAGCGATTGAAACCTGTCCCAGAATACCAATCAGGAATATTCCAACTAGTAGGATACTGGTTTTCCCATTTCGCGTCGTACTTTCGGACATGGTTTACCGAGTGATTGTCCCTTTATTGTGCCTATGCATTCAATCTTCTGAATGTGAGCCGAAAAATCAGTTTCCGTTTGACCTTTCCAGAGTGCTTTGGCGTGCTTCCATTAGTATCGCCTCTAATTTTACCTTCAGCTCGGATTCGAGAGCTTTCAGCATTTCCTTAATCTCCTTCTTCGATAAATCCCCTCTCTTGGATAGTTTGTCTTCGAGATTGGCCATCATTTCTGACTCCCTCTCCTTTGCTGACTCCGCGACGCGTTGCTCCATCTCCACTTCCATCTCCAAAGCCATCTCTTGACGGCGAAGAGCGAGTGCGGCCTCCATCGTCTCCCTCTCTGATCTGAATCTTCTCTCTAGCTCGGAGAGGGCATTCCTCTCTGATGCTTCTTCGAGTGCCTTTGTTCGTATCTCAACATCGGATCTCATCTCTGACTCCAGTGAAGAGCTCTCTTCTTCCAGTTGCTTCTGGAAAAGCTCCTCATACTTCCTCCTGGACTCCGCGAGCCTCTCTCTCATCTGAATCTCCTGCTCCAATCTATGGGCCTCCACCTTTCGGTTTACTTGGGCCTCGGATGCTTCCCTGAGATCCATCTCGACCCTTCTCTGCATACGCTCCTCTCCCTGTGACGCCTCTAGTTCCAGTCTTTCCTTGAGGAATGCCTTTCTCCTGTCTACCTCAACTTCCATCTCCTCCCTGAGTCTCTCCCTCAGTTTTGCGGTATGAGCCTCGAGCCTTCGATCCCTCTCCAGATCGAGCTGTTCCCTGAGTCGGTTCTCCTCTCTCCTTAGTCGGTGTAGCATCTCCTCCCTCAGGAGTCTCTCTTCCCTCTCTAGTGCCTCACTCTCAAGTCTCTCTATCTCGTCCTCAAGTTCTGCCCTGAGATCCGCCTCTAATTGCTGGAGTTGCTCATCGAAAAGAATGTCGTTGGCCTTCCTCATAGCTCCGTGCATGCCTGAAAGTCTCTCAGTCATCTCTGCAATGCGCATCCTGCGCTCTCTTCGAACACCACTCCTGACTCTGGACTCCTCATCTAGGAGGTCCCTGGTCCTGGCCATGGACTCCACTGTGGGAGATGTTGCCAAGCGATGCTGGGCTCTGAGAGTAGCTAGCTCGTCAGCACCCTCGGAATCGTCTGGAGTTGTCGACTTGCTCTCACTCACGGGTACCCATCCCTAGTCTCACGCTAGTTTCACCCTATTTGAGGGAGGAGGGTTCTAAAGGTCCGAAGATTGCTATTTGGCGATACGTGCCATAGGCACGACTCAGAAGGTCACGTTGAATGCCACATCACACGCTGGACAGTTCAGTTGCTTGGTACCTGGCTTGGGCCTTATCCTAAGCTTCCTCTCACATCCGGGACACTGTATCTCCACTTTGAGAGGCTTCTCTGTAATCCTAAACATGCCTGAGCAGGCTGAGCAGGCCACTTCCAGAGGCCTCTCTGGATTCCCGGCCTCTACTACCACGTTACAGATGGGGCAGGGTAGCTTCTCCGATGCTAGAGCGTCGATGGTGGGCTGATGGGTTACTTTGCATACGGCACCACAAATCACACAGGTTTTCTCTCCCAGACCATGAGGCAACATATGGTCACAACTGGGACATTCAGCGGCCGGAGGGGTGTGCTTGGACTCTATCTCCGGCATGTCCGACATGACCATCCCTCACATCACAGATTTATCAACAGGACCCTGTGAATCCTGTCCACTGAGTCCAAATAGGACTCTAAACGACTCAATCACATCACCATAAACGTCCTTCGCCAAGTCTCCCAATGTGCGGATCCTCTGAATCCCTGTTCCACCGACCCACATGCCATTGAGTATGACTAGAAGTGCACTCGCCTCGTGTAGAGCGACTCCTGCCGCCAATTTCATTTCATAGCCAAGCATTACAGCGATGACCAGTAAGGCAGTGACTCCGACGGAGATTATGACATTAGCCATGACTACGCTTCGAGTAGTCTTTGCCATGGTTATGAGCTGGGAAAGTGCACGTGGGTCCTCTCCTGGAATCAGTACATCTGCCGCGTCTAGGTTAACTTGCTCGCCGCTACCTACCGCTATACCGACATCAGCGGCCGCTAATGCTCCTGCATCGTTGAAGCCGTCCCCTGCCATTAACGTCTTTCCAGCCTTGGACTTCTCTGTCACCCATATGGCCTTGCCCTCTGGATCCACACCACCCCTGCATGAGGATGCAGGAATACCGAAGCCCATGGCAAACTGTTCAACGCTTGACTGCTCATCTCCGCTGAGTATCTCCACGGAGATTCCACTATCTGAGAGGGACTGAAGTAGCTCAGCAACGCCATCTCTAGCGTCATCATGGTTGAATTCGAAGACTGCGATTGCCTTACCCGACACTGAGAGGATGCTGGAGCCGTGGCCAGCCCTACGGGAATTAGTCAGGGCCTCGTCAATGTCTTTTGGGAACTCGACCCCCTCGGATATCAGCCAGTCGGATCTCCCTAACATTGTTTTATTTCCTTCCAAGACCCCCGTGACTCCTGCCTGTCCATCTGATATTTCAGAGATATCGATAGCTTCCAGTGATCTTTTTGAGGCTTCATGGATGATTGTTTGCGCGTAAGGATGGTTGGACATTCTCTCTAGTCCTGCTGCAATCATTATTGCTCTTTCCTCTGACTCGTTGGAAGTAACAGTAACGCCAGTCAGTGAGGGGCGCCCGCTAGTCAGTGTACCTGTCTTATCCAGCAATGCTAATTTCACATCTGCAGTTGCTTCCAAGACATCTCCCCCACGAACTATCACCCCAGAGGCGGAGGCGGTGGAGAGCGCGGCGGCATGTGGTATTGGGGCTGCTAGCAACAAGGAGCATGGGCATGAAACGACCCATAGCAATAGCGTAGTCAGGAATCCCTGATCTGTCCATCCATGGGCGAAGAATCCAATTATAGGAGCTCCAATCAGAACTATCGGTACCCATAGTCTTGTGAAGTTCTCTATAGTGGTATGAGTTCTAGTGGGCTTGTCACGGTACTCCCTTACCAACTCTACTAGGTTGGATAACCTCGTATTCTCCCCAGTGGCTACTGACCGTAATACAATTGGGCCCCTGACCAAAGTTAGTCCCGCCTCAACGAAGTCACCTTCAGAAACCAGTACTGGGACTGGCTCACCTGTGAGAGGGGCTCTGTCTATCGAACCGCTTCCGGTAGTGATTATCCCATCTACAGGAACGATCTCCCCAGAGCGTACCTCTACCATATCACCTTCCACTACTGCTTCCACAGGAGTCTTGTCGGGCTCTCCGTGTGGAGTAATTTGAGGAGTGATTTGCACGATATTGAGCTTTTTATGAGATATTCCCTGAATTGGATTTACTATGCGGGCACCTCTTGGAATTCTATCTAGTCCGCCTTGCATGGACTCCCTGGCCCTTGTAATGGCCCTATCTTCAAGATGAGACGCGAAAGCGACTAGTCCGACTACCGTTAGTGCCTCAACCCACTCTCCTAGCAGGGAGGCTCCGATAACTGCTAGAGAAGTCAGTACCTGAAAACCAAGGACACCATTCTGAATACTTGCTATGGCCTCCATGAACATCCTCGAACCTGCCAAGATAACTCCAAAGAATCCTAGCAATGAAGCGAGGACGGTAGGTAGAGACATCGTCTCGACTGCGATTATCGCAAATAGGACAGGGATCGTCATTACGGCTGCAATTAGCTTTACTTGATCTGTCCTCAGTCTCTTCTTCGACGATACCACGAACTCGGCATCGTCTCCTAGAATTGTGGAAATCATCGACTCAGCGAGTATCCTCAAGTCTGGATCAGATATCCAAACGTTCCTTAATTCAATCAGGCCGTCATCGAATCTCACGGCTAAAATTCCTGGTACTGCCAGAAGTGCGTCTCTAAGTCCCTTTCGATTTGTACCTAGATTCTTCGCTGCCTCCCCCGGTGTGACCCCTATTGCCTGAACCCAGTCTATCTTGGGACTGTGTCCGAGACTCTCCAAAACGGAGCATGATCTGGAAATCATTCCCCTTGAGATATCTAGTGATATCCTTGCAGTTCCCTCGGTAACGGATATTTTGCAGGACTTGATTCCAGGGAGTCTGCTAACTGCCTTGGTAGCCTTCATGGCACAATCAGCACAGTCCATGCCCCTGATGTTCCAATCGAATTCGTGGATTCCATCTGGGACAATGGCGGAGACTGAGCCCTCTCCCTCCATGGAGGCCCGAGAGGGCGTAGTACCTTGAATATGATGAGAGTGTATACGATGATATCATCAGCATGTGCTACTCTCGCAAAACATGGTGGAGCTACCCGACGACCTAGAGTGGGACATGATTGTGCTTGATATTGACGGCACGTTACTCGATAGAGATGGAATAATACCTGAGATGATACACGTCGTCAGAGAGCTCGAGAAAAATGGGATGGTTGTATCTCTGGCTTCTGGGAGGACCCTGCCCAATATCACCCCCATACATCAATCACTATGCATATCGGGGTTCATAGTCGGCGAAAACGGAGGTATGGTTTGGGACTCAGCTAAGGGGCACCCAATCAGGGCACTGGCGGATGGTTCTAGACCCAAAGAGGCCGCAAAGTGGCTTGGGACCCAGATAGAGGGGCTCAATCCCGAGGGAATAGAGTCTAACCGGTGGAGAGAGACCGAATGGTGCCTTACTGAGATCGAGGATTGGGAAGAAGTAAGAGACGCTATCGAGTCTTCTGAGTGGTCTGATATCTCAGTAATTCCCACTGGATTCGCTGTCCACCTAACTATACCGGGGCACGACAAAGCATCCGGACTTCGTGTAGCCTTTGAGCAGAGAGGGATCGACCCCAAGAGAGTGATAGCTTGCGGGGACGCACCTAACGATATCCCCATGTTCGACCTAGTGGGTTTTGGGGTGAGTGTTAGCAGTCACTATGAAAATGTGGTTAAGGCTGCTGACGTTGTGACTGACGCACACGGTAAGAAAGGCTCCTTAGAGTTATTAGAAGCTCTACTGGAAAGAGTCAGAGGTTAGTGGTGCAGGCGGCAGGATTCGAACCTGCGAAGCACTACGCAGAGGATCTTGAGCCCTCCCCCTTTGACCACTCGGGTACACCTGCGAGGGATGCGAACATATCCACACTCTTGATACTCGCGCTCGGGCGATGAAGTCGAGTAATGCAAGGAATTGTTCAATAGTCTCCTTGCATGCAACGTGTCCGGGTACCGAGTATGATGGACGATGGAAGCTTGCCTAGGCTCAGTGCCAATCGTCTAATGGCCGTCGATAGGGCACTAGATGAGCTAGCAAGAACGCAAAGAAGATCGTCCATTCCTGTTGAGTTGCCGATGCCTAACTTCTGGGACGCAGTTGGCCAGTTAGTTCAGCATCTTGAGGCGGAACTTGCTGAGACCATCAGGTCAGAGGGCATGACTGCCAAGGCACAACTACAGTCGAGGAAACTGGGTGTGGTCAGAACTGCGGTTAAGGATCTAACAAGGAACAGGCTGAATGCGTTCACGCAACACGCAGTTCTGACAAATTTGATTCAATCGTCAGAGGAGGTGCGGGTTTCTGCAGGGATGAGGCCCGATACAATTGAGTGGGACAAGCACGACCCCTCCGAGAGAGTATTCTACGCAGGAATTGGACATCTTGTTGACAAGTACAAGCATGAGGTGTCTTGGAACGCTCTCCTGAGCAATAACTGGGACACTCCTGCACCGCCAACAATGAGTCCTGTGCATACTCCTCTTACCGAGTTCGTGCCAGATTCCAATGAGGAGGAGGTGCCAGTGGATAGTAGCGTGCCTGTGGCCATAGACTCTGTAGCTCACTGGGAGGACCCAGAATACGACGAGGAAGATAGAATAAGGGAGATCGATGAATTTCCTGAGATAGCGCCTTTGGGCCGTGGATCTGGGGAAGAGTCCGTAGCCCAACAGCAAAAAGATCCCGATATGAGAAGGATACTTATTCTCCAGGATCTTGATGATCCTATAATCACTGAGGGGGGAGAGGAGATTACACTGACGACAGGAGACATAGAATTCTGTCCTTCGATAATTGCTGATACCCTGATAGCGGCTGGGATAGCTGAAGCTGCAGACCTCTAGAGGCAATGACTTAGGTTCGTCGTCATCGATAGGCGTTCGTCAGAGGTGCGGCTATGCCAGGAGAGATTACGAAAAAACAGATTGACAAGATGAGGAAGGAATTCGAAAGTGACTCTTCAGCCAGAGTGGCGCAGAACGCAGTTACCAGCAATAATCTATCCTCAGTAACTCTCAGAAGGGATTTGGTTCAGGAAATAGACTTCACATTCAGTACAAAGCTGGATGAGTGGAAGGCCACTAATCAAAAGAGTAGCGGACGCTGCTGGTTATTTGCAACCCTGAATCTCTTCAGACCGGGAACTATGAAGAAGATGAATGTGAAGGAGTTCGAGTTTAGTCAGGCTCACATTCATTTCTGGGATAAGTTCGAGCGCTCTAATCACTTCTTGGAGGCCATAATTGAGACCTCTGGAAGACCTGTTGACGATAGGACAATCCACTTCCTACTATCAGACCCAATTGGAGACGGAGGACAATGGAACATGGCCATGAACCTAATCAGGAAGCATGGACTCGTCCCAAAGTCGGCATATCCAGAGTCCAACAGTAGTAGCTCCACCAGATGGATGAACTCGATTCTGAAGGACATACTCAGGAGTAGTGCTAGCGAGATTAGAGGAATCCTTGATTCGGGCGGTAGTGAGAAAGAAGCTAGATCACACAAGGAGAGTCGGATGGAGGATATCTGGAGAGTTCTTTGCATCCACCTGGGAACGCCCCCTGAGAGTTTCGACTGGCAGTGGAGAGACAAGGACAAGGAGTTTCACAGAAGGGGAGAGATGACCCCTCAGGAGTTTGCGGATGAGTTTGTTGACGTAGATTGGGAAGAATACGTATGCATTGTCAACGACCCCAGAAACGAATACTATCAGACATACACGGTTGACTACCTGCAGAACGTTGCGGGAGGCCCTCCTGTTGTCTATCTTAATGTGCCGAGCGCTGAAATGAAATCGATAACCCAGGAGATCCTGGAGGACGGTATGCCAGTCTGGATGGGCTGCGACGTGGGTAAACAAATGGATAGGAAGAGGGGGCTCTGGGATGCAAATCTCTTCGAAACTAACGAGCTTTATGGTGTGGATTATGGAATGGGTAAGGCTGACAGGCTCAGATATGGTCAGACCATGATGACCCATGCCATGCTCTTCACTGGAGTAGACGTCTATGAAGGCAAGCCCAGGAGATGGAGAGTAGAGAACTCATGGGGAGACGACTCTGGACAGAAGGGTTTCTACACAATGAACGACAATTGGTATGACGAGCATATGTTTGAGATCGCGTCTCCTAAGAAGTACCTCACAGAGAAGATGATCAAGGGGCTGGAAACAGAACCAGTCGTCCTAGAAGCTTGGGACCCAATGGGCTCTCTGGCCTAGTTAACCTAGGTTTCTTAGTGAGAGTTCGATAGTGACTGAGTCTGGAATTGGTATCCTCAGGACCTTTCTCAGTGCCTTCTCATCCCTAGAAGTGTTAGTTACTAGCTCCAAGAGTCTCTTGTGGACTCTCATCTCCCAGTGATCCCATGTCTCAGCACCCTCTCCATCCGGACTCTTCCTGCAGGGAACAACTATCCTTCTGGTTGGGAGTGGGATTGGGCCTCGAAGCTTGACTCCGGTCTCATCCGATATTGTCTTTATCTGATCACATACCTGATTTACATCAGTGTGGTTCTCTCCCGTCAATCTGATTGTGGTGACGACGGGCATTGATACTCACCTTGCGTCTAAGCCTTCTTGTCGATTGCGATACACATTCCAGCTGCGACGGTCTTACCCATGTCACGGATTGCGAACCTGCAAAGCTCAGGGAAGTTGTCCTTGACCTCGATAGCCATTGGCTTGGTTGGTTGGAACCTAACTGTCGCTGCATCTCCAGACTTGAGGAACGCAGGGGTCTCTCCAGTCTTTAGATTCTTGATGAGCTCGACGAATCGAACGGCTACCTGAGCGGTGTGAGCGTGGAATACTGGAGTGTATCCTACACCGATTGCCTTTGGTATCTCCATCATCTGGATGTTTCCAACGAAAGTCTCGTCATGACGGACGAAGACAGGCTCGCTCTCTCCGTATCCAGCGACGTCTCCTCTGCGGATGTCAGTTGCCGCAAGTCCACGTACATTGAACCCGACGTTGTCGCCTGGCTCGGCCTTGTCGACCATGGTGTGGTGCATCTCGATGCTCTTGACCTCAGCAGACTTCTGGCTGGGGTTGAAGATGATTGTCTTTCCAGTATTAAGAACACCAGTCTCAATCTTACCTACTGGGACGGTTCCGATACCACTGATCTTGTAAACGTCCTGAATTGGCAGGCGAAGAGGCCTGTCTGTTGGCTTTGGAGGCATCTCGATAGCGTCGATTGCCTCGAACAGAGTAGGTCCGCTATACCATGAAGTGTTCTCGCTCTTGTTGTATACGTTGTCGCCATGGAAGGCGCTGCAAGGTACAAATGTGATTTCATCAGGCTTGTATCCGGCGCCCTTTAGCAAGGCGCTGACCTCTGTTACGGTCTCGTTGTACTTGTCCTGGGACCAGTCAACACCGCTGATGTCCATCTTGTTGACATTGACGATTAGCTGACTGACGCCGAGAACTCTTGCTAGGAACGCGTGCTCTCTTGTCTGTGCGTTGACACCGTCGTTGGCCGCTACATTCAGTACAGCTGCGTCTGCCTGGCTTGTACCTGTGATCATGTTCTTGACGAAGTCACGGTGACCAGGGGCGTCGATGATTGTGAAGTAGTAGTTAGGGGTGTAGAACTCCTTGTGAGCTACATCGATGGTAATACCACGTGCGCGCTCCTCCTTCAAGCCGTCCATAACATAGGCCAGACCGAACCCGGCCTTTCCTGCCTCGGCAGCTAACTTCTCATTCTTCTCAATTACGTGCGCTTCGATGTGACCGCTGTCCAGAAGCAAACGACCAACTGTCGTCGACTTTCCGTGATCTACGTGCCCTACGAACACGATATTCAGATGCGGCTTGCTCTTGTCTTCCCACTGTGAACCCATATTATAACACCTCTAAGTGTGGCCCGCCGACCGAAGGGGCGTATATGAATCGTTCCCCAAGAGCGTTTTCCACTATCAGTTACCGAAGTGGTGAGCAGTGTGCCGTTGGTGCTATCTATACTGAAGCTCCACTATGAAATAGTTGACCTTTGTCGTGTGCGTCTCCTCGTTAACTAAATCCGCGGACCATTCGCCTGGGAGAAAGCCCCTTACCGTGGAGGCCCCTATCACAAGCCACACACAATAGTCGTCCGAACCACAGTCTCCCGCATTGCGATTATCGTTAGAAAGTCCAGTGGAGTTAGCGATCTCATCCTCAGTACTGTTGTAAAGGTAGATGTCTAGCTTGTTATCGGTGGTAGTGACTGGCCCCCCTCCTAGTCCCCCTCCTGCTTGATCGTCATCTTGTTGGGGATAATCTACCTTGGTTCTGAGATATCTGATTCTGTCCTTGGTATCCTCATCGTAGGTTACAGGGAATTCCCAGGTCATTATTATCGGATCCTGAATCCTCCTGTCCATCTCGAAGTCACTCCACTTCCCTTGGTAGTTGATGTAGACTGTGGAGTCGTCATAGTGAGTGAGTCCATTGTTGTCCGTGACCATCAGCCTGATATCCCAAGCTCCGGCTGGCATGTCTTCCCATTGTACTACCTCTCCAGTAGCATCAACATCATTGTCCTTGATTCCATCCTCATCCGAGTCAGTGTTCCTATCCAAGTCCCACTCATAGCTTACTATGTATTCATCTGCGTAGCAATCAGGATCATCGGGATCACAGCCAGCCCATGATCCCGAGCCGTCTAGGGATACTGTAGTTGAGACAGAAATCTGCCTGTCATCGATTTCCTTGTCTTCGCATACCCAAATCATGACGAAGTCGCCGTTTGGAGGGGAGTCCCCCTCACAGTTGTCGTCTTTGTTAGAGGAGATTTCCGCATGAGGCTCTCTTGCTGTTGAGTCGATGACGGTTATCAGCATGCTAGTTGTGACCTCATGGGTTCCATCGCTAACGGCTAGCTTTGCGGAGTACTCTCCGGGCTGGGCATATGAGTGGCTAGTAGTTAGCCCGGTTCCGGTATTGCCATCCCCGAATGTCCATGTGAATATCATTGGGTCAGCGTCGGGATCTGAGGAGCCCACGGCGCTGAATGTGATGCTGTCACCAGCCCTTACTGAGCCAGATGGATCGACAGACATGTTCGCACTGGGTGGGCTATTGCTCCCTAGAACATCCATACAGCCGGCTAGTGCAGTGAAAATCATCAACATCGTGAACAGTAGCGCCGTCACTTTCCTGTCTCTCATCGGTTCTCGCTGGAACCGGTATGAAATCAACCCTGCGATTACATGCTAGAACTCAAATATCGATTTTTGGCGGGTTCCCCTGAGTAATTCGTCGGCGTCCCAGCCAAATGCTTCTGTTATTCTGCCTAGAGCAGTTGCCATCCTCTTAGCATAGTATTCTGGGTCGTAATTGGGGGGTTTGTCATCCGTTTCCTCGACTAACCAGGCACTTACTTCCATTGGACTTACACTGGCATCTGTTACGATATATCCTACCTTCATTCCCGGAGTGAACTGTAGACCTCGTGAAATTCTCTCTTTGGCGGCCCTGACATAGGGAAGCCCGTTCTCATTCTTGTAAACGCTGAAGTCCCACTCGCCTTTTCTCTTGTCCCACTTGCCCTTGCAAGATCGACTGATAACTAGCTTCGACACATCTACATCTGTAGCCCTTAGATTATCGATGACTGTTTTTGTCATTTCAACGGAGGACCAAGCATCTCCGTTAAGAATCAGCTCAAACATTTCTGTCATTGTTTCAGTCAGAAGCTGGAAGGAATCTGTCCTTCTAACTTCATATCCCCGAATCAGCATCTCCTCCCTGGGCCAGACCACTCTCCCTACGTATCTCTTTTTGGCGCCATGACTGAAGAATGCTGAAAGAGCGGTCTCAAACTCCAGCTCAGCGCCCTCCTTTGTGAATTGGCCGGCTAGAGAATTCCCGAACTCGATTGCCTTTTCTCTGGCGCTTGACCACGATTCGAGATCCTCTCCTCCATCTGGTTTTCTTGTGGGGGCTTGGGTCCCTACCGGAGACTTCACAAATATCGAATCAGTGTCTGAATATACCACCGGATGCCCGCTGTTATCTAACTCGGATATTATTGCCTTGATATTGTGTCTGGCCCATTCGGTTATACTAGCTCCGAGATCTGGATGAGTGAATCTGTAGAAGCTAGATGCGAAGACTCCATAGAATGAGTTCATCAGAATTTTCACGGCGTACTGTAGTTGATCCAAAAGGAATTCCTCGGCGGCATCTTCACTGGAACGGGCGCTGGACATTTCATGCTTGTATTGATCTCTCTTGGACATTAAATCCTGGAGTAACTGAGGAACGAGCCCGACCCTCTCAGATTTCGAAACATACCTAGTCTCGGTAACGGGAGAAGAAGCGAAGGACTCGTCTCTTGTATCATCACGAACTAGAGTAGTTGAGCAAATATTGTTGGAGATCATTATCGAAGGATACATCGACTTGAAGTCGAGTACTACCACCCATGGCTCCACTCCGGCCTCAACCTCGTGAACATATCCTCCAGCTATCTGATCACGCTTCCTAGGGCCTTGATTTGTCATGGGCACCGCGACTGGTGGGTCTGATCTATCTGCTAGCCTGATCACGAGTGAATCAATCCACTGGCTTGTAGTCCCATTTGAAGCCATCTCAACAGGAGTCAATGAAACTGAGGCTAGGGCCTCTTTCCTTGCGATAGACTTGAGTCTGTCGAGTATGTCTAGTGGGAGATGGGTATCCATCATGCAGTATTCCATTACTACCTCAGGCCTCTCAGCCCACTCCTCATCCATCCTACTCGCATCTACATCCAGCTTTCTCTTGCTCTGATCGTCGGGCCAGAGTAATTGTGAGACGTACCTTAGAGTCTCTCTCTGTGGCCTCAGAGTCTGTCTGGCCTGCCACCATGCGTCCATAGGAACCCTTCCTACTATCCTCCAGACCCTGTTTTGCTGCCTCTGGGGAAAGACTCTCTTGCTCTCGCTGTCAGACGCGGGAACCCTTCCCCATCCGAAAAGTGGGAGCCTGTCTATCTTAGGGCGAGGGCATATGACCTCGGATCTCTCCTGCATTCTGGGAAGATCGAAATTATCGATATTGTATCCGGTAATGAAGTCTGGGTCCTCTTCCCGTACCAGTTTGGTGAGTCCTTCCATGATCTCCCTCTCCGAACCCGTGAATTCGTGCTCAGACCTTGATCCATTCCTATCAATTACCGCGGCTGCGCATAGTATCCTATTTGTGGATATGCTAGTCTCGAGATCGAATGAAAAAGATACGAATGGAGCGGGAAAGGTATCGGTCTTTTCCAAATCCTCGAGATTGCATGAGATGACCATGTCTACCGGGTACAAGCCTGCGCCACCGGCGGCGATTATTGCCTTCTCGGAGTCTAACTTGGAAGTGTTATCATCATTCTTTGAAATCTCGGGTGCTCTCTGCCCTGCCCACAAGACCCTCCCGCCTGCCGAGATATGTGGACCAAGGTCTAGGTCCAGCATCAATCGGTTAACGAATAGTATGTCCGCACTTGTAATCTCCCAGTTATCCAGTTTCTTACGTAGATTCCTGACGGAGTAGGGTTGGTTGGCGTAGACCCTCCAGTGCCTCTTCATTCCGTGTCTTGTCCATTTCATGACCGGGTCCGAGACCTCGACAACCTCGCTCATTCCAGATACTGAGTCTAGGTCGGGGTCTTGTTCCGGACTGGGGGCTCCCGGTATAGCGATGTCAAAGTAAGGTCGGAGACCATGAACCAGTAATACAACCGAGTGGCCGTCCTCTGCCCTACACCACAACTCTACCACTGTTTTTGGAACAGTGGAGTCGATAGACTGGTACGAGCCAGAGACAATACACATTCTGCCCTGCCACTCCATCAACTCGCCTCAATGTGAGCGGACAACACACCGCCTTCAAACTATGTCTCAGAAGAAGGCCATAAGAGTACCGGGAGGGAATCCTTGCGTAATCGTTGAAAGCCGACTTGCTTCCGTGTACATGGGGGACTGCCATGCCAGATGATACTGAACCGGAAATCGACTGGGATTCTCTGACCTTCAGCTTCACTCAGACTGACAGGATGTACATGGCAAAATGCGAGATTGGGGGCGAGTGGGAGAAAGGGGCCATGAAGGACTTCGAGGATTTGGTGATCTCTCCAGCGGCTGGTGTTCTGAACTATGGGCAGGGGCTCTTTGAGGGCCTCAAAGCGCAACGGGCTTCCGATGGTAGCATAGTTCTGTTCAGGCCTCAGCAGAACGCAAGACGCGCACAGGAAGGGGCAAGGAGGCTTGGTATGCCTCCTGTGCCTGAGGAAATGTTCCTAGACGCAGTCATTAGCGCTGTTAGAGAGAACTCCAGGTGGGTTCCCCCGATGGGCAAGGGGGCCTTGTACATCAGACCGCTTCTGATGGGCAGTGGCCCGATTCTGGGGGTTGCCCCGGCTCCTGAGTATACATTCCTAGTTTTCACCTCCCCCGTAGGGCCCTACTTCAAAGGAGGGATCACCCCGACTTCACTGAGGGTATCTGATAAGTTCCACAGAGCCGCGCCCGGTGGCTCTGGAGGGGTCAAAGCGATAGGAAATTACGCTCCTGGCATGATTCCTTCGAAGATGGCTAAGAAAGAGGGTTATTCAGAGATTATCTATCTAGATGCGGTGAATCACAGATACATAGAGGAAGTCGGTGCTGCGAACTTTTTCTGTGTGAAGGATGGAGTAGTATCAACCCCAGCTCTGACTGGGACGATACTGCCGGGAGTCACAAGGTCCTCGATTATTGAGCTGGCTTCCTCGAGAGGGTATGAAGTAAGGGAAGAGAAAGTTGACGTTGAATACGCAATGGAGGCAGATGAGTGCTTCTGTGTTGGTACAGCTGCGGTAGTTTCGTCGATTGGAAAGATCGAGTACGGGGACAAGGTATCAGAGTTCAACGGGGGCGAGGTTGGTCCTGTGACTAGGCAGTTGTACGAAGAGCTGACTGCTATCCAGCAGAGGCGCGCACCTGATGAATTTGGCTGGATTACTGAAGTAGAGTGAGGGGTTTCACTAGGGCAACATAATTGTGCGAGCTCCCAGCCGCGCTGAACATGAAGACGGGGTCAATGCTTGTCGTCGTCATGATGCTATCTTTTTCGGGACTTGGTTGTATACATACCAACAGTGGCGTAGGCGGGGCTGAAGAGAGCTTGAATACCGATACTGGTATCTTCGTTACTGGTCCTGATGGGGAGTCTCTGGACATTCCTCCTCTTCCATTAGAGTTCGTTTTCAGCGATGTGGGCGAGGAGGGTGCCGAGCCGAGCATCGGGATTACATCCAGCGGTTGCATTTTCTTCATAGCATTTGAGAAAGTGATGCGATCATGCGATTTCGGACAGTCATGGGAGGAAGTGACTGGACCTGAGTGTTCGTTCACCACTAGTGATCCATACGGTTGGGTCGACCCTGTCACTGATCGTATTTTCAATGTCCAGATGCAGGGGCTCGAAACATCTTGGATATGCTGGAGTGATGACGATGGCGAGAGCTGGTTGGGCAATCCACATGATTCTGGGACTACTCCATTGAATGATCATATCAAGCTCGCAACAGGACCTTGGACCAGTAGTGGATACGGAATAGGCGGATCTTTCTCCCAATCGTTTTATGATCAGGCTGTTTACTATTGTTATAACAAAGGGGTCGGTATTTTCTGCTTCACAAGCTTCGATGGAGGGGCGACATTCGAAGCTGGTGGACAGATTTTTGGGTTAGCCACCTCCAATGGTGGTCTTCATGGCGCGATCACGAGTGCGCCTGATGGCACAGTCTATGTCACACCCAGAGTTGAGACTCCCACAGTAATCGTTTCGAAGGACAATGGCTTCAGTTGGGACGAGCACTCGATGGGAGAGGACGTAGGGACTCCATATCCCAGGAAGAACTCGGAGGTTGCCACTGATACACAATCCAACGCGTACCACATCTGGACCGGTGGCGATGAGGGAGTTTACATGTCAAGGAGTATTGACTCCGGAGAAACATGGGAGCAGACCAGTATCCGAATAAGTCCCAAGGAAGTAATATCCACCACATTCCCTCAAGTAGACGCAGGAGATCCTGGTAAGATAGCCATCACCTATCTTGGAAGTGAAAACTCGAGTGAGCTCGGGAAGCCCGATATCGATGGTGAAAATTGGACTGGAAATGCTCACTACGCCACTACTAACGTTAGTTACTACCTTTACATTACATTCAGCCTGAATGCACTTGACTCGTCCCCTGTTTTCCACACAGTCAGGGTTTCTCCCGACCCAGTTCAAATTGGCAGTATCTGCCTCAACAGCGGCGATTGCCGTGACATTGGTGGTTCGAATAGGAATCTATTGGACTTCAATGACCTCCATATAGACAGGGAAGGCAGGGTCTATGTGGCATTCGCAGATGGATGCATAGACTCTTGTGCATCTGATTTCAACTCTACCGCCGAGGACTCACGAAGCAAGCTCGGGTCTGTGTACTACCTCGGTAGTGGACCCAGTCTGTATGACTCAGTGGGGATGCTAGACATTCCTTTCTAATCATGGATGGAACAAGAAGGCGGCCCCCAGAACGAGGTAGGTTCCTAGTAGCATAGCGCCTTCAAGCCAATTTGATTTCCCATCAGAGGCTATGATATTGACAATCAGGACAGCGAGGAATGCAGACACTGTCTCTAACATACCGAACTCAAATGTCATGGGAACTTCGAGAATCCATGCCACTATGATCATGAGGGGCGCCACGAAAACCGCAATCTGTGTGGAGGAGCCCATGGAAATAGCGAATGAAAGGTCCATCTTGTCCTTGCCTGCAACCACCACGGCAGTGAAGTGCTCTGCTGCATTACCAAATAGGGGCAGTAGGATTACTCCAATGAACAAGTGAGGCAGTCCCATATCATCAGCCGCATATTCTACAGAGTGGACTAGGATCTCAGCCATCCAAGATACCAGTATCGTGGCTACAACCAAGAGGATTATTGCATCACGCTTACTCATCTCTGGGGCCTCGTGATGGTGCGTTTCAGTAGCGAACAGGTCCACATGAGATCTGAATTGGAAGTAGAGGAACAGTCCGTAAAGTGCCAATAGCACTATCGCTGCAACGTGACTTAACTGCTCGACACCATCGTCCCCTTCGGCCCCTCCAACTGTTGAGTTGAACACGGCAGGAATAATCAGGACAATCATTGCCAGCAACATTAGTGAGCCGTTGGAACTAACCTGAGAGTCGGAAAACTTCTGCTCGGGGTAGTTTATTCCCCCCCATAGAAATGCCAGACCCATGACAAGTAGTAAATTCCCAAGAATACTACCAATGAGACTAGCTTGGACCAGTCCGACCATGAGTTCCTCGGTTGCAAGCCCTTCGAGTGTTGAGGTGTCAGCTTGTGACGCTGCATAGATCGCTAGCAAAGCAATAATCATCTCAGCCGCATTTCCAAATGTGGCGTTGAGCAGCCCCCCTAGTGATTCTGATGTGTAGAGGGCGATCTCCTCCGTAGCCCTGCCCATCAGAAATGCAAGAGGCATGATTGCCACCAGAGAGGAAAAGAATGCAAGTGATTCATCTTTGGCGATGTAGGCGAAGTAGAAAGTGATTGGAATCGCCAGCAATAGGACGTTTAGTTTACTATCTCGAGGATCCATAGCACGGACCCAGTTAATCTCGGATGACATGTTCTTCGTATCATCCAGTGGCTCTTATGAGGTGAATGTTACGCCTTAACAGGAGCGTTCATTGCTTCTCGCTATAGTCGCAGAGCATGCAAGGTGTGCAGAGACTGGCACTGACTGGAACTCCTGCAACAGGAAAGAGTAGCGTATGCGCACTCCTTGATAGGAGCGAGTTTGAGATAGTCACAGTTGAGGAGCTTGCTATAAAGCACGAATGTATTGAGGACATTGATATCAGTGATGGTGCTCGTCCAATCGACCTCGAGATACTCTCAGATATACTGGAAGAGTTATGGATTGAACCACCTCAGAAATTGACCTTTATTGATGGCCATCTTTCACACATGCTACCGGTAGACGGTGTTGTGGTACTCCGTTGTAGGCCCGATGTACTTCGTAGTCGTATGAATGAGCGTGGATATGATGTTGCTAAGTCTGAGTCAAATGTGGAGTGGGAATTAATCGGGGGCCCATGGAATGAATATCACTCCGAGGTCCCATGGACTGAGTTTGATACCTCGGAGGCCTCGACTGAGTCAATTGTTAAACTGATACGAGCGTGGATATCAGATGGCTTCAAGCCTAAGACCCCCGACACGGGAATAGACTGGATTGAGGAGGAGGTCGCCTAATGTTCGAAAAAATGAGGGAAAGATGGACTACGGCTATACAGCCACTTGTTGTGAGAATGGGCAGTTTAGACCCTAGCGTGTTAACATGGACTAGTCTAGGGGTAGCTATCGCTTCTTTCTATCTACTTTCGCAGGCTGAGAATGACTCGTCTGGGGCCGCATGGGTTATCGGAGGAGTTTTTCTTATCCTAGTCGCGGGCATTCTAGACGCCCTAGATGGAGCCTTGGCGAGACATCAAGGAACAGATGGCCCATACGGTGACTTCCTAGACCATACCATTGACAGAGTGGTGGATGTAGGATTACTGGTGGCCATCGGGATGAATTCCAATTTTGTTGATGATTATAGCACTGGTCTACTAGCAGGACTGCTGACACTATTCGGATCTTACATGGGAACTCAGGCACAGTCAGTGGGACTCGGTAGGATCTACGGAGGGTTCTCTCGAGCCGATAGGATGGTTCTTACAATTCTGGCCTTACTTGTGGCCTCTTGGCAGGCCTATACAGGAACGGCTGGAATATCTGTAGATTCATTGCACTGGATAATGGAAGTATTCAATCTAGGAAATAGTGAGCTTAACGGTATGACATTCGCTCTGGCCATATCTGCATGGGGCGGTATTTACACGTTCTTGATTAGGTTCATCAAGACTCGTGCTCAGTTGCTCTGACGGCAAATGTAGACGCCTGAGCAAATGGCGACATACTGTGTATCATTTGGGGTAATGGTTATCCTCTGTAATACTCGCCTCGGCTCCGTGAAGCATCTCATCAACAGAGTTCTGGAGCTTGATGAAGAGTCTGAATTGCCCACTGGACGAATAGATACAGAGAGTGATCCGGAGCTACAGAACCTTCTGATGTCTTTACAACCAAAGATCAGAGTATTCGGTTGTGGTGGGTGCGGTTCCAACACTGTGGCAAGACTAGAGCACGAGGATCTGTTTGATGATGACTATGTCAGAGGCATAGCCGTGAACACAGATGCACAACACTTGTTGCGAGTTGCCGTTCAAAACAAGATATTGATCGGGAGATCGGCGCGAGGCAGGGGCGCTGGAGGAGATCCCGAAAAAGGAGAGCAGGCCGCCTACGAGTCCGAGAGATCGTTGAAAGCAGAGATCGAAGCATGTGATTTGGCTTTCATCACTGCCGGGCTCGGAGGTGGCACTGGGACTGGTAGTGCTCACGTCGTAGCCAGACTGGCCCGAGCCGCTGGAGCCTTGACGATTGCTGTGGTTAGCTATCCATTCCTTTCCGAGGGGGCACTAAGGAGGCAGAATGCCGAGTGGGGACTTGAGAGGCTCAGGGAGGTATGTGACACCGTTGTAGTCCTTCCTAATGAGAGATTACTAGAGGTTGATGGAGTCAGGGAGTTACCACTAGATGCGGCATTCAGAGTAGCGGATGAGCTACTCATGCGTAGTATCAAGGGAGTATCTGAGATGATTGCAAAGGAGGGCGTTGTCAATCTTGACTTCCAGGACCTCCGATCTGTTATGGAGAATGGCGGAGGAGTAGCAATGATTGGTCTTGGGGAGGCCCGAGGGGAAGGAATGGCAGCGGCGGCTACTGAGGAGGCTTTGCAGTCTCCACTTCTAGATATTGATGTTTCAGATGCGAGGGGTGCTTTGGTTAACGTTGTGGGAGGACCGAGTCTCTCACTGGGAGATGCAGAATCCTGCGCCAAGATAATAAGAGACAAAATTAATCCATATGCGAGGATAATTTGGGGAGCTACAACAGATCCCACCATGGGAGATGGAATTAGAGTACTGCTAGTTCTCACAGGAGTCAAGAGCGAGCAGATTCATGGTGCGGCATTACATACTCAGATGAGGAATCTGAGGAGCAGGACCGTGGAGTTCATTGGATAGTCCCTTTGGTCGCCCAAACGAGCTTATCCGCTGTGCTTAAATGAAGCTCGTCGGTCGGCAGACCGCTTTGAGGTTGAACCATGGGTGTTGAAAGTTCCAATGTTGGTGTGGTAGAAGACACTGTACAGGGATGGCAGGATGGCATAGAAGGCAGGATTAAAGGCCTTCAAACTGGATCCTATGCTAGAATTTTGAAGATGGCCAGAAAGCCTTCAAAGCAAGAGTTCAGGCAGACAGTAATAGTTTGTGGAATTGGAATGCTTGTACTCGGACTAATAGGATTCGTGATGCTTTGGGGTATGGACACTTTGTTGCCCGACTTCTTCAGCTGGTTAACTAACTAAGGAGGGATGAGATTTGTCAGATGCTTTTGTTGCCTATATCCGCCATGCAGAGAAAGTGCTACTAATGCAACGAGCTGACGAAGTCTCAGACTTTGCTGGAGCATGGGATGGTGTCTACGGCGTAGGCGATTCCAACGACTTAGACGTTGTTGCCGCCAGAATCGAGGAGACTACTGGAATTGCCGCCGAGAGCCTAACGTTTGTTAGGGCCGGAGATGCTAGAGGACTAGAATTCGGAAACCGTCTGAACGATGTCACCCCTCTTCTATTTCTTAGCGATACGGAAGAGGTTAGTTCCAGAGGACTATACAAGAATCACAGCTGGGTCGATCCGGGGTACATCAACTGGGTAGAGCCAGATGACTCATCCGAAAGCAGGTCATCGAGGTATATGGTGCCCCAACTAGGTAACATGTATGGTGACGTCGCATCATTCCTCTACATCCTCAAGACTAGCATGGGACAAGAACAGAATGTGGCAAGAGAAATCAGAGCCAGACTTTCTGGAACTGGTTCCCTACAAGACATACAGGACAAGATTTTCGGAGTCTTAAGTCCTAGCTATCTGAAGGGGTTCATCTTTGTCGAAGCTACGGCTATCCATCATGTTGAGAAGCTGATAGGAAGAGTTGGGGTCTCAGCTACCCCTATGAAGAACTGTAGAAAGGTTCTGGATGGAGAGTCTCCTTTGATGGACATACTACCGTACCTTGAGCCCAAGGCGGCAACCTCAGGAATAGAAGAAGGGAACATAGTTGAAATCCGTGGCGGTGCATTCAAGGGAGCCGCGGCTCGTGTGATTGGAGTAAGTGAGTCCAAGGAAGAAGTCACGGTGGAATTATTCGAAGCGGCCGTACCTGTGGCGCTCAATATTAGAGCCGATCAAGTAAGAGTAACTCAGAGAATGGAGTGAAGTTTGGAGGAATCATCGATTTGCATCACTCTCAAATAGGGAAAGCAGGTCGGCGAGGCACTCAGTAGGGGGATTTAGTATGTCAGCACGCAATGAGACTCCTCACAAGATCATCCAATCACTTGGTAAGAAAAAGTGCAATGGGTCATGGGAAGAGGCTACTGAGAATCTCACCATGGAACAGGTGAAGAAGCTGGCTGAAGACCAGAAGGACAGGTTGACCGGTGCAACGCTTTACGCAAGATGCAGAGAGGTCATGGGAACCTGTGTTTCAATGCGAGTTAATGTTGAAGGGATGTCTCCAAAGGATGCCCTTAGTGCTATGAGCAAGGGGGATTTTGCCGAGCATTTCGCTTGACAATCACGAGTTGCGGGAGAGGTTTTTCCTCGTTGACCGCGGAGGTGGCTTAGAATGAAGGAAAATATACAGACTGCTATTCAACAAGCCTTGGAGGGATCTCCCGAGCGAAAGTTCGTAGAGTCAGTAGAAATTTCATTCACACTCAAGGATGTTGACCTGAAGAATCCAGCAAACAGAATCCAAGAGGAAGTAAGACTCCCATCCGGGAGGGGTAAGCCTGTCAGGATTGCAATGTTCGCTGGTGGAGAGATGTCTGCGAAGGCAAGAGCCGCTGGATTGGATGTTATAGATCCGATGACGATTGAGGACATAGGAGGAAACCGTCAGCAGGCTAGGAAAATGGCGAATAAGTACGACTTTTTCCTATCAGAGATCCCCCATATGGGTACTGTTGGTAGGTTCCTTGGGGTTGTTCTAGGACCAAGAGGGAAGATGCCAAGGCCTGTACCTCCAAATGTCGATCCTGCGATGATTGCGAACGGACTGAAGGATACCGCAGTCGTTAGATCTAGAGATAAAATCACATTCCATGCAGCGCTTGGTTCCAGAGAGCAGGGCCTTGACGACTTGACTCTTAATGCAATGGCAATTTGGAATAGGGTCATGAGCAGACTTGAGAGAGGTACAGGAAACATCAGATCTTGCTATGTCAAGACATCCATGGGCCCATCATGCAAGGTCGAGGTGATTACTTGATTCCCAAAGTAGCTGGTTGGAAGCCTGACCGTGTCGGCGAGCTGAAGGACATAGTCGGGAAAGAAGGGATTGTAGGTGTGGTAGATATCTCTGGAGTTCCGGCAAAGAATATGCTGGATATGAGAAGCTCTCTACGTGGTATGCTGACTATGACCATGGCAAAGAAGAGCCTGATTAGGTTGGCTTGGAAAGAGGCTGGCCTATCTGAAGAGAATCTTGAGAAGTTACTTGAAGGGGCGGTACAGCCATGTGTCGTACATACCGACTCACTAAACTGCTACGAATTATTCGATGAGCTCGAAAAGACTAGGCAGGGCAGGGCGGCCAAGGAAGGAGAGATTGCTCCTGAGGATATAATCGTCGAAGCGGGGCCGACTGAGTTTGGCCCTGGCCCCATAGTCGGTGAGTTCAATGCAGTTGGAATCCCAGCAAAGATAGACAAGGGTGCCGTTGCTATTCAGAAAACCGTCACTGTTGTGAACAAGGGAGACCCAATAGAGGGGGAGCTCGGTTTGATGCTTTCCAAACTAGGCATCAATCCAATAGAAATTGGCCTCATACTGATGGGAGTAATAGATGATGGTCAGGTTCTTTCCTCATCCGAGCTAGATCTTGATACTGATGGGCTCAGAAATGACATTATCCAAGCCACCTCAGGCGCATTCAACCTGGCGTGCAATGTTCAGTGGTTCTCCAGTGTTACAATGCCTGCACTATTGTCCAAGGCGAGTAGCGAGGCCCTGTCCGTTGCCTTGGAGGCTGGAGTCGTCAATGAGAAGACGGCTTCCGTCATAATTTCCCGTGCCAATGCGCACGCTATGGCTATAGCTAGCCGATTAGATTCCTCAGCTCTTGACGAAGAGCTTGTCGCCGCACTGGGTGCGGTGGCGGTCTCGTCCAGTGCTGGTGCCGCAGCCTCAGAAGCGGCAGGAGATACAGCAATAGAAGCTGTTTCCGAGGAAGAGGAGGAAGAGGAGGAAGCTGGGTTCGGTGGACTTGGTGACCTCTTCGGATGAAAAAGAAGGTGAAAAAATGGAATATGTATACGCTGCAATGCTACTGCACTCGGCCGAGAAAGAGATTGACGAGAATGGCGTTAGCGCTGTGCTAACCGCTGCCGGAGTGGATGCTGACGGCGCCCGTGTTAAGGCACTGGTCGCTTCGTTGGGATCCGTGGATATCGGAGAAGCTATGGCTACTGCCATAGCTGCACCCGTTGCTTCGGGCGCCGCACCTGCTGCCGCTGGAGGAGCTGCTGAAGCTCCTGCTGAGGCCGCAGTTGAAGAGGAGCCTGAGGAAGACGATGGTGGCTTCGAAGGTCTCGGCTCGTTGTTCGGATAAGCAGTATTGAATTGAACTGAATCGCGAAGGCGCTATGGGCGATAGCCTGTCAGCTACTACATATGCATTCTACCCGAGTACTGGAGATTCCAGTTTCCATCACCGCTACTGATGCAGTCAGGTACTTCAGAATCGCATGTGAGGACCGAGGATGGCATGGTTCGAGGCTCGAAGAGTCGAGAGTGGTTCACCGGTGGGCCATAATTATGCCAATAACCAATTCTGCAAGAGTTCTAGGAATGGAAATCGATGAAGGTATTGCTGAAGGCTTCTCTCTGAGAGCATGGAGCTATACTCCCGGCTCGGCCGGAATAGTCACAATTGTTTCTTTTGAGATTCCCGAATCAATAGACGGAGAAGATTGGCTTTTCTTCCTTCGTGACTGGACTGATTCATTACCCAGATGTCCATGGAAATGGAGTTTCTGGGAGAGATCTATCATTGGATTCTTCATTCCCGAATTCAGGAAATCAAAGAGGGTCTTCTCTTCTGAAGGTTTATTCTAAACCGAATAGATGATTGGAAGTGAAATTGACTGTTTGTAAGTGCGACCATAGAGAGGATTTGAAAGAGATGCCAATATTGCAGGGTTGAGTCTGATGGTAATGGACATGCTTGACAGCCCAAGAAAAATTGGGATGGTAGCTGGTACAGTCGCTTTCATGCTTCTATTTCCAATGTACTTCGCTTGGATGCCCCTGGCAGATGAGAATTTAGTTACTGGAGGAGGCTCTGGGCAGGGTGAGTGGTTAGTTAGCTTCAGTGAAAGTGAGTCTATTTTCGAAGAGTCTACAGTTTTGGAGGATGGGGACACTCATATGACCGAGTTCATAGTTGGAATAGATGATTTAGGAGACATGGAAATAGGTTTCATCGAGTTAACTATCCAGTGTAATGACAATGATGACCCAGGCCCTGGATTCACGGACAGTGTGGAAGGAGTTAGCGACCTCCTTGATGTCGAGGGGCACTCCTCGGGACATATTCAAGATCAAGATGCTGAGGGAACCTGTATGGGGGGAAATGGTGGCTTCACTATGAGATGGGATGTGACGACCAACTATACTGGTGAAAGTTTCAGTATTGCATCGTCCCAGAATACGATATACGAGACTTGGAATGATAATGGATATGGAATTGGAATCTGGTCAGCTACTATATCCGCTGAGATTAACTCTGCACCAGTAGTCGGAGGTTTTGTAGACTCTGATGAGGATTTTGACATTACTTGGAGAATGATTACCTATGAACTGGTGATAGAAGAGTCGATGGTGGAGCCTGCTGAGTAGTCTACGACTTGGAGTGTATCCTAATCACGTCATTGTCCATCACTTCATAATCCGAACCAATTACTCTTCCCGAGCGAGCATCAACTGCCTTGATGAATCCCTGTCCCAAATCAGTATGGACTAGGAACGCCAATTCCTTAGCAGTAGTTCCGGAAGGGACTAGAAGGGCATCTGGAAGTATTCTACCGTCTCCATCAGTCCAATGTGTTTCATCCTGAACTGGATATGCAACTCTCCTTCCAAGATTGCCAAAAATAACCTCACCCAGTAATCCTAGGAGGCCTCCTCCTTCCCAATCTCTAAGAGATGATGAAATCGACTCAAGTGCATTCCTCTGCTTTTCTGAGAGGCTTTTTTCTCCTGACTCCGTGATTTGAAATTCAAACTCTCCTGGTGTGTTTTCAATTAAGCCTGCACTAGAAGCCCTTCTCAGTGCTAATTCGGCCTCTGCGCTTGTGGGGACTACTATTCCCCCAGACTCCGAGACAATTTTCTTTAGATCCATCCAAGATTCTGTTGATGCCTTGTCAGCCTTATTTGCGGCGACGAATATAGGGAATAATTGAGTCCTAATGGCTGAGGCCAAAATTGTAATTTCATTTTCTGTCCATGTCCAGGGCATGCCCGCATCTGGGTTCTCTTCATTTACGGATGAGATGCCCAGACTGACATGCCTCTCATTGGCACCGATTCCCGTGAGCCTGTCCAGAATGAAGTCATTCAGTCCTCTTTCTCCTTCTGCTTGAACTCTCCTGGCTCCCCTTTCCCATCCATTACTCAGTATTCCACTGATCCATGCATCTAACTCTGTAGTTAGAAATTCATATTCCTGAATGGGGTTTGAACCTCCTGTACCAACAGGATTTCCCTCGATATCTGTAGATCCAGAGGCATCTATGACTTGTATTAGTGCATCACATCTTGCTAAGTCTGATAGAAACTGATTCCCTCTTCCTCTCCCCTTATGGGCACCGGGGACTAGCCCCGCGACGTCGATCATCGTAACTGGGACCAGCCTAGTATATCCTGTACATCCACCAGAGTTAGGAGTACATATGCTTCCCTTGCGTGTATCTTCCTCGCTCACGCTCTCTAACCTACCTTCTCGTTCTCTCTTTTGTCTGAGCTCGAAGCAGGCACATGGCTCCCTTAGTGGAAGCCATGCGACACCGACGTTAGGATCTATAGTAGTAAAGGGGTAGTTTGCTATCTCTACGGGAGTCTCTGTGAGTGCTGAGAATGAGGTAGATTTGCCAACATTGGGCTTTCCCACTAGTCCTATTCGCATGGATATCATTCCACGGAAGGGGCCTTATGTCCTCAAAGTTCGGTTGCAGAGCCTTCCTCTTCGCTCTGCTCTGAAGGTGAGACTTCAGTATCAAGAGTAGCGCCACTAGCAAGTATCTTTCTGATAGTGGTGGGCCCTGTTAGGCTATATGACTCGATTGCTATAGATGACAAGGATGCTTTCGAAACATCACCCATAATTCGGCCTCTGAACTGGCCACTTATTGTGTTAGTACAGTGGAATATTGCACCGATAACCGTACCATAGAACATCACTGATCCGACCTTTCTAAGCTCTTGATTAATGGAGGATCCTTGCTCGGCCATTGACTCGGTGAGTGCCATGTCTGTGAAGTCAGACATCAGTGTAATCAGCAGTCCCAGGAAAGCACCTCCTGACATCATCCAGAAGGCCCATCGAGAGCGATTAGCCGAAAGTTGGTGTCTTCCGCTGGCTCTTGGTAAAACGTTCAGAGCGGCTCCTACTGACAACGGCATCATTACCAGCCATATTGCCATCAAATCAAGAGACTGTGATATTCCGTTCAGCTCGTTAACACCTCCAAGAGCGTCGGTCTGGACAAACAGTGACCCTATGGCAATGGGAATTAGCATCCAAGCTCCTAGGTTTAACTCGGCAATTCCTGGAGAGTCTGGATTCTCAACAAAGGCATCTGAGCCCCTCATTGTCACCAGCATGTTAGCACTGAATGCGATAATTGGAATTGCAGAGAGGGCCATCAGGAACGAGCCTGATATGACGTCTCTGGACGATGGTGCAAGTTCGTTGCTTGTGAGAGAGAATAAATCTACAACCATAGATGGGTCAGTAGATCCCATTGGATTGATTGTGATGACGGCCCCGAAGAGGGTGAACGCCACTAGCGACTTTGACCATAGTGGGTTGCCAGAGCCAACAGAAACAGAGTAGAGGGATACTCCAGCTACTCCACAGAAGAAGAAGGTCCCACCGGCGAGATGGAAGAGTAACCATTGACCCACCCCTTCATCGAATGCACCGCTTATGAAGACAGCTAGGACGGCGGCCATATTTCCAATGAAGGCGAAAACAATGAGCCACCCTGGGAATGGAATCTGTTGGGTGGCCTCAGAAACTGTGAGTATCAAATTGATGACCAAGGCAGTTGAAGCTAGAGTAAGAAGTAGGTTTGCAATAGGAAGTATTGTGACGCCCGCAATTACTGCATTCTGCGATCCTACGAACATGAGCAATACAGATAGAGTCCATAGTAGAGAGACCAGGGTAGCGTTTGACTCGCTGGCAAGATGAGTCCCGCATAGTTTAGGAAGTGAGTAGAGGGAAGCCCCAACTACCAACATCCCGATAGCACCGAAGAGAGCAGTTATCCTTCCTGCATATATCAGCTCTGAGGAGTCGGGGTGATACCCCCAGGATTCGAAGCTATGCAGAGCAGTAGCATCATGACTTAGCCAGAGGCCAATGAATGTGAAGGTCGAAGCCGCGAAGGACCAAACTAGACCATGTACGATCCATGTAGATGAGGACGAACCAGGGCGTCCGCTTACGAAATCAGTGGCTGGACCCAATGCTTTTTCCAGCATGAACATGCTCAGTCCCTTGGCTACATCACTGAAGATCCAGAGGCCCCTCTTGATCAGAACGAAGGATAGTGCTAGCAACAACCAGAAAGTTGCTAAAGTTGAAATTATCACATCCATAATAATCACCTCACTCGCTGGTGGCCTCCGTAAGCATAGTGGCTATGATTGAGAATGCACCGAAGATGATTCCCATAAGGAAGAACCATATCCCAGAGTCGAAGACTCCCTCAAACATGGGCAGGACTTCGGAAATTACTGGCATGTCCCTACCTGGGAATAGAATCCCGTAAAGGATTAGGAAAGAGAGCATTGACACAAATCCGAGGACCACCACAACACCGGACGAGGCCGGCTCTTTCTCACCTTGGATGAACTCATCAACTGAACTTGGTACTTCGATAGACACAACACACACCCCGCGAAACGCGACAGAAGCGGACCGAACCAATGGAGATGGCCCCTTAAGCATTGGGCGAGGGACATAGTCCCTCAGTGTCATGGGGCACGTAATCTGTCTAGGGCGTTTCCTCTGCGATGAATACCGGACCCCATAGGAGTAGGGAGTGCTGAATCACTCTGTATCTCAGAAAGCCAAACCTTCTTACATTCGCAATCTAATCCATTAAATTCGCCTAGATTTCCAGAAACCGAGTATCTCTCAATTGCCGCAACGACATCGGAATCACAGGATCCGCAATTATGAGATCCTCTTGCCTTTCCACCGGCCGTTGGATGAACGATTACCCTGCAGTCAGTCTTTGAAACATCATCATGAGTTCTGATGATCATCTCTACCAATGACCATAGCCAAGGAGGTCGATATTCCCTGTTCCTGAATAGCCTGTCTACAATTGTCCCTCTCTGGATATTCATCGGATTTATCGATACCTCGTCAGATATCTTGGAGACTTCAGAGACCCAAGAAATTGTGTGTTCAAGAGCGTCCCCTTCGGACATGAAAGGTGGTTTAAACAGGAGATATGTCTTGACTCTTAGAGAGTTGTCTCTGAGGATATCCACTGCTTTATGCCACTGCTTGAGGGAGAATCCCTTGTTAGCGTGGAATCTCAGAACAGTGTTATCATAAGCCTCTAGGCCGATAGCTACAGTACACCCTGGATGTCTTTCAGCTACCCATTCTAGCTTCTCAGGAGTGCACATTTGAGCTTGTGCCTCTACTACTAGATGTAGTCCCATCTCATACGTCTCTCTAAGGACGTGATCCTGCCACTCTGGAGGATTTTCTCTGTCCTCAAAGAAGGTTCCTGAAGTGTAAACCTTGACCATCTTGCAGTCTCGGAATTCGTTCGTCTCTCGCTTAGCTACTTCCCACTGAGAGAACATGTCCTCGGCAGTTACATCATCTCTGACATCATTGAAGTATCCGCAAAAGGTACATCCTGATTTCCACCACCATACACAGCCCTTCGTACGGAGTATTACAGTAGCGGCAGTGCAGGGAGTACCATCTGGCAGATTCTCAGGAGTCTTGTATACAGTAACTGGCTTGGATGCATCCCAAGACTCTCTAGAAGCTATTGATTCAGGCGTATTCTCAGGCGCCTTCACTAGATGGTGGATTTTAACGGGCTTATCCCCATCCCCCATCAAGCCGCACGAACTAGCCATGAGCTCCGCTCCGGGGGAGTGTTATTGACGTTGACTACTATGTGGTGAGTTGTGAGATACCTGATTACGTAGACTACACTAAAGACCAGACTTAATCTCAGAGATTCATGTCGGGGGGGTTCAGCAAGGTGATTGCTAGCTCCGATGAGGTCGAGAGGCTTCTCAGTGAAATGGATCCGGAATCTAAGAAGTCGCTGAAAAGCTGGTATTGGTTCGACTGGGCGAATCAGGCCTTCGCACTCACGGTAATTACCGTGGTAGTGCCGACACTGCTGTCCAACATGTTCAATCTGGCAAATGGAGGAAGCGCGGAATATGCTGGCATGACTTTTACTGGGGACAGTTTCTATGCCGTAGTACTTGGAATTTCTAGTGTCTTTGTAGCTATTGTAAGTCCGGTATTGGGAGCAGTGGCAGATAGGATGCCGATTAAGAAAAAGATTCTGAAGATCTATACTATCGTTGGAATTCTATTCACCGCTCTAATGGGATTGGCTCCCTACATGAGTGAGGGGTCATCGTACAAATTCTTGGCGATTTGCCTAATCATGGGCAATATAGGATTTGCTGGCGGTCATGCGATTTACTCGGCCTTCCTTCCCTATCTGGGAGATAAGCGTCTAATGGATCATATCTCCAGCTGGGGGTATGCCTATGGTTTTCTAGGTGGTTCGACGCTACTAACGATTCATTTGATTGTGGGTTTAAGATTTGGATTCGAAGACCCTAATGTTCAGTGTTTCGTTTTCCTAACCAGCGCCTTATGGTGGCTAGGTTTCTCAGTACCGATTTTCAGAAATACTCCTGAGCCTGAAATACCAAACCCCACTCAATACTCGTCATTTTTTGAAGCTATTATAGATGGGGTTAGGGAGATTCGTAAGACATTCTCAGAAATCCGCAGATATAAGGTCCTGACTCTATTCATGTGTGGATATCTGTTATTCTATGATGGGGTAAATGCGATTGGAGGATTAGCTGCGGCATATGCAGATTCCGTATTGAGGATCGACTTCAGCATGAACTTCGTTCTTCTTCTTTCTGCCAACATAGTCGCTATTCCAATGACTATCATAGGTGGTTCACTAGCTAGTAGGTACAGTAACAAGAAGATTCTAGGTGGGGCTCTGGCGATATTCTGTGTTGTGTCGGTTCTGGGAGTGGGATTTGCTCCTCTTGAATTAGAGGGCGACCATGAGAGGTATGACTTCCGTTATGACTGGGATCAGGAAGAAAATTCATACAAGCTTTCAACACTTTACAATCGAGGGGTAGACGGTTGGGTTAGTGAGTCAGGAGAGGGGGATGAAGAGTTCAGGGATGCATTTCTACAATTCCTGAAGTCGGGCGACGATGAGCGTTCATTACTAAGTCTCGAAGAGTCCTCATTACTGGCCCTTAGGATGGAAAATAGTACTCAACATAGATTCTCCTTCTCCTTCCGTGGCGGAGCATTAGATGGGGCCTCTTCAGTAGGGATTGATCATCCTACAGTTATCGAAGGAGGGCCAATAGACTGGTGGCCTAACTTGCTAAGGGACAATGTCTGGGAGCCTGCAGGGATAGGAATTAACCTACAGTGGATAATACTGGGAATGACGTTTGGGATGGTTATGGGAGTTGCCGGGGCTCTGTCTAGGAGTCTGTTCAGTATGCTGATACCAACGTCGAAGACTACTGAGTTCTTTGGGTTCTTCGCCTTCATAGGGAAGGCAGTGTCGGTCCTAGGGCCAATAGTGTATGCAATAGTAGCCGCCTCTATGGATAGCAGAATGGGGCTTCTGAGTGTAGTGGTTCCTATCTTGATGGGAATGTGTTTCTTCTTCGTTGTGGATGTTGAAGAGGGGATTCGGGTCGCAAGAGAGGTTGATGAAGAGGTGTCCTCTGGAAGTAATGAAGTGGTTTAATGAGGGCTTTCACAATAATTCAAAATTTTCTGACAGCCATAGTAATTCCATTTCTAGCTCTGATTGTAGGTCTTTGCTCCATTCCTGGAATCTATGTTTTTTTCAAGATTATTGGTCTATTCGGAACTAGCATAGATTCATTCAATGAGATAGATAGTGTTCCATTGGAGGACTTCGTAATTACTGGAGTAGCGCTTGGCATGGGAATAACTGCTTGGGGGGTGAGTCTAGTGATCTTCTCTGGGCTATTGGGGGGGCTATTTCGGCCGAGACTGAAGCCGGGAAGATATCCACTGAAGTCTTTTGTAACAATCCAGTGGGCTTGGTCGATGATTTTTCACAAAATAGCTCTTTTCTTCTTACCGTTTCTGGTTCCATCATTTATTGGCAATGCTTTCTATCGACTATCGGGTGCGAAGTTAGGAAAAGGGGTACAGATCAATTCAGCGCACCTCAATGATGCCGGCTCTGTAACTCTAGGAGATGGTGTGGTAATAGGAGGAAAGGCAATCATTAATGCACATTTGACTGAAAAAGGGGAGTTGGTGATGGCTCCGGTAAATATTGGTAAGGACGCTCTGATCGGGATGGGGTCTGTCATTCAGCCGGGTTGTGTCATCGGAGAGGGAGCTATCGTGGCATCCAGAGCGGTGGTTTCCAAGTGGACTAACATTCCCGCAGGAGAAGTATGGGCTGGAATTCCGGCTAGATGTATCAGACTGGCAGATGGTACCAAACCAGAGTAGTGGAGCTGATTTCACACTTCTTCTTCTGTTTGCTCTGGTGCTTCTGGAGCCTCTTCTTCCACGGTAGCGTTTTCAGACGCTGCTTCCTTGACGGCCTCAAGCGTCTCATCCATTCTATCCCTGAAAGTATCCTGCTTCTCCTGGAACTCCTTGAAGTATTCCATAGCCCTATCAATCATCTCGAATCTTGTCTCAGTGACCTTCTTGATATCTTCGAAGATCTTCATATGCTCCACGTACCAGTCGTCTCTGGCCTTCAACTCTGAAGTAGCGGTCTGAAGTGCTTCATCAAGCTCCTCTGCGACGTCGAATACTCTTCCAAGCCTGGCTTGCTCCCTAGTGTACATCTCTTCCATCTTCTCCAGTTCAGGCTCGAGGTGCTTTACCCTTGTTCCTGCTTTAGCAGACTCTATCTCGAGATTCCTGATACGGCTATCCTTCTCATTGAGAAGGTCTCCCAAACCCTCTTTCTCGATTTCCTTGTCGATTGCGTCCTTCTCGAGAACTTCGATGTGGGCTTTGGCGTCGGCTAGCTCGGATTCGATTGCCTGATATGCCACGTATAGCTTGTCAAGTCGTTCCTTCTCCATAGCTAGTTGCTCAGCCAAATCATCCTGTTCGACAGGCATAGTTTCCTCGTCGCTCATGGTGTATCCCAAACAGTTGGACTACTGCTTCCCCTTTAACCCCGGCGGAAACGCGATACAAATACAAGGGATTAGTATATTCATCTCGATATTGCGGCTACAGTCGCTGCCAGTACCGCTGTCAGTCTCTTTGCTGAGGGAATGTGTAGCTTCTCGTCGGGACCATGGGCATTATTTCCAGGTCCAGAGGCCCCTGTACACAGAAACTTGGCATCTGGATATCTGCTCTGCATCATAGCCATGAATGGAATTGTTCCACCAATCCAAGTTGCTAGTGGCGGTCTACCGGTTAAATGAATGGAAGCCTCAGTAATGGCCTTCTTTACCTCCCCATCTAGCGGAGGCGAATGAAAACCATTTGCGGACGAGTCAGGTGAGAATGAAACCTCTGCTCCATAAGGTGGGTTTTCCTCTAGAGTTTCCTTCAGGATAGGCTCTAGAGAGTCTGCATCGACACCAGGGGGTATTCTAAAGCTCAATTTTAGATCGGTATTGGTTCTCAGAACATTACCGGCGACCTGGACTGATGGTAGTCCATCTGCTCCGATGACGCATAGCGAGGGTTGCCAATTCATTCCCAGAATCATGTCTGCAGTATTATCCGAAACCGGAAGGAGTGTGTCTACCGTGGGAAGCTGTTGCCAAAGCGAGTCTCCTACCACACTAGCGAGTGCTTCTGCCTTGCTTCTCAGGTCATCCGATATGTCAACATGCATTTCAGGAATCAGAATCTGTCCGGTGTTTGAGTCTTCTACCCTATCTAACAGTGATCTAGCTATCCTAAATGAAGAAGGAATAGAGCCCCCAGAGGTGCCCGAATGGATTCCCTCATGTGAAACCTTGATTGAAAGAGTACCCGAGATAAGGCCCCTTAGGGCCTCTGTAATCCAAATATGATCATAGTCGGGACCACCACTATCCATTACTACAATCATATCGGGTTCTCCTAAATCTTCCTTCAGGGCCTCAAGATAAGGAGGCAGATCATAGGATCCTGATTCTTCACAGGTTTCGATTAAGAAGGAGCATTTTGGATGAGGGATATTGGAGTTCTGAAGAATCTTCAGAGCCGCCACGCAGAGATAACCGCCATAGCCATCGTCTATACTGCCCCTGCCGAAGAGCCAAGGATCTCTCCTGACTGCTCTCAAAGGATCGAGCCCCTCGGACCACAGTTCTGGCTTGGAGGGTTGCTTATCCAGATGAGAGTAGAAAACAACCTCACCTGGTCCTGTCCCCTCGACGGTGATAAGCAGGACTGGAGACCTGTCTTCGATCCTATGAACTGAGTAGGTCATTCCGTCCAGATTCTGGGTTTCAACCCACTTACAGAATAGATCTATTGTAGCGTCAAGCTCTCCTAGCTTATGCCAATCTGGTTCGAACAACGGAGAGAGGGCCTTGATAGCTATGAATTCACTGAGACTTAGGATAATTGAGTTCTCCCATATATCATCACTCATAGTCAGAAGCCGGTCCATGTCGTGTTCCATGTGTATTGGTCTGTAATATAGCAAATGGATTCTTCTATCCTGCTTTGGGGGAAATATCCTAGATGCAGGTCGAGCAAGTACATGGATACCGAGTAATTGGGGCTTCTGATAAGAGTGCCATTTCAGTTACGGTATTCATGGCGAGCTCTAACTTTTGAAGTGCCCCTGTGAACATGTCTTCCGGGTATTCAACGATTCTACCTGTTATGCCAACTAATATTGCTGGCCTCAGGACCTCTCTGTGAGGCAGTCCTCTTTTCTTCCTCTCGTCCTCGATAGACTTCAAAGACAGATAATACAGTGTCAGTTGCATCGCGTGGTGTTCGAGGATATCCATCTCCGCTTGAGATACTGGCTTGAGGGAATAGTTACCCAATGACGAAATTAGGCCATCGGAATCATGACCGAAGATGCTCATAGCCTCCTCGGTCTTCAGGTCTATGGGTCTGATGAAATTCCCTTCCTGAGAAGTAGTGCAAAGTACCAGATCTATCACTCCGTCCATCTCTAAAGAAGCGTGGTCGATGAATGAGAGGGGCTCTAATCCGTCTGGGGACCATCTCCCTCTCGTAATCTCCCCAGGGTCTACTGTCCTAGCGATATGAAATGGCATCTCGGTTCGTAAGCCATCTACTACATGCCCGTCGACGGAGTCGCCAGAGCATAGTTTACCCAGAGGTCCTTTTCTTATTCTTTCAAGTATTGTTCTGACTATTTTAGAGCACCCCTCTCTATCTGCCTCCAGTGGCAGCATTTCTTGGAAGACCTGATTCATCAGTGAGTCATCAGTGAGTCTATCCGGACTCTTGCTTATCCATGAGCTAGGGAGATTCGGGATGACATCACTTGGAGGCCCTGGATTCATCAATCCTATCTCGAAAAGCCTGTGGATCACTTTGCCCAGAGTGGCGGCATCTATGCCGGATGGCAACGTTTTGTTCTCTTGTTGTCCCGAATGATACTCCGAGCTCTTTCCTGGACTACCCCCTCTTGTCTCGAGCCAGTATCTCCTCGGACATTCGTTGAATACCGTCAGATTGTGGGGAGCGATCCTAACACTGTTCCCACTATCGTTTCTGGGAGTAGGTTTTGGTGAGGGGAGGAGGTTGGCTGAGTCAGAAGATGCTTGATTGGTTCTCTCTAGATTCTGCAGGGGCGTCAGGACTGTTCTAGTCGTCTTATTTGTCGTATCAAAGCACATCGGGTGGTGCAATATCGTTATGCCATGGAGATTTTTTGACCCTAGCATTCCAGAAGTTGATGCTAGTAGTGGATCTATCTCCCTGTTACCTTCGTTAGTCACGGTTGGAGGGGATTGGGATTGTGAGTCTGCTGAAGAAAGCCAGTGTGATGATTCCTCCTCTCTCTTCCATGATCCCTGTCTAAGAGATTCTAGCCACATTTCTCCAAGTTGGGGAACTGATTTTCCATAAGACCAAGAAAAGGTGATTCCTTTTCCGTCCTCCCAATTAGTATGCTTGGGAGACCCACAAATTATCAGCTTGTCTTCAGCTCTTGTGGCTGCTACGTAAAGCAACCTCCTTGCTTCAGCGTTCCTTCTGGCCAAGTGGACTTTCTTCACGTGTTTCCAGAGAGGTGAGACTGGATCTTTAGAAGGCCATGGCTTGGGATGTCCCCCGAATAAATCAGGAGTCACAATGAGTCTCTCAGAGGATTCTATTCTGATATTGGTCTGCCTTCCGGAGAATATATCTGCTAGCATTACTACCTTTGATTCTAGGCCCTTTGATCCATGAATTGTCATAACCCTGACAGCGTCTGAGTCAGGCACATTCACTGCCTCAGTACTGTTCTTATCTCCCTCTCTGAGTCTACGGATACTGTCCGCAATTACCTTCGAGTCACCACCGAGATCCATGGCCAATGTTCTGACTAGTTGGATAAACTGCTCAGCGTCCTGTCTTGAGGTGTTATCTGGGTAGGCCATCAGTAGGTCTGATCTATCCAATGTCTCGTCAAGAGCTTCGACTAATCTGCTAGACTTGGAGAGAGCCTCCCATCTATTGATCATCTCCTTATGCCTTTCATTTATGGTGAAATCTCGTAATCTAGCTAGCATGTCTTCCCCTTTGGATGAGTCCCCGATGAATCTCTGTAGTTGTCTGTCATCGAGCCCTATTAGAGAAGATCTTGCTACCCATGCAGCGTGATGGGTGGATTCGGGTCTTGCCAATAGTTGTAGTAGTCCATCCAGAGCATGTGCGGTTGGACGTTGTAGTAGGCTTCCCTCTCTGTCCGCCTGAGCAGGGACACCGACAACTGAGAGCTCCCTCATTATGCTATCCCTCAGCTTACTCCTGCTCGGAAGGAGAATCATAATATCACTCGGAGCGATTGGCTCTTCTGCCGGTAGCTCATTCCACTTTCCTGATGATGAGAGAACCCTTATTGGCTCTCCTTTGATCAGATTTCTGGCCCTCAATGCGATTAGCATCGCCTGCCTTTCGATGGAGTTCGGCTTTCCGAATCCAAACGAGTCTAGGGGAGCAGTGAGATCTTCCGGGGCATCATCATCCCCGCCGTTTAGTACGGGGCATATCCATTCAATAGAACCAGACGAGTCTGAGTTTTCCTTAGATGGGCGCAGGGGTTGTGATGTAGCGTAGAAGTCTCCTCTTGGGAAATCTTTGTGCCTATCTGAAAACACATCATCCCACCAGTGATTCATTGCTTCCAATAGTCCTCCCTTGGTACGGTAGTTAACATCTAGTCGGATCAACCCGTTCCTCCTTCTTTCGATTTCCTCGGGCCCTGGGATACGGCCTCTGTCTGGAAGATCGAATTGAACCCATGGTGTCGTATCAATTCCAGATAAATGAGTCAGTGTCTTTGCCTGTTTGATTCCAACTAGATGTGCATTTCTTGGATCCCTGCTACTGTCGATCTTCCTCAGTGTGGGTTTTTGTCGTAACAACGGGATGCTGGAGAATTCATGTTGATTTATCGCCATCAGTGTTCTAGCATATTCAAGGAATCCGACCACTTCCGCCTGTCTGAAAGCATAGATACTCTGCTTGACATCGCCAACGTAGCATACAGTGGGTTGCCATGGCGTATCGGGGGTTGGAATCTCCCCCTCCAGGACGGTCCTCTCCCCCCAGAGTCTGGAAAGAAGCCTCCATTGAAGAGGAGAGTTATCCTGTGCCTCGTCAATGATGAATGCCCTGAATCTCCTTCGAATGGTCCTGAGGAGATCGTATCTCCTTTCCAGATCTGATCTGATGGCAGTCAGTTCGGATATTGATTCTCCTGCTAAATTTGGATTTTTCTCTAGTGTGGATATCTGCTTTAATGCAGCGATGATATGATCGTCTCTCCAAGGTTCATCGCCTATGGAGTCTAGTTCTATAATTACCTCTTTGGGGTAGTATTTACGACACACCTCTGGACATTTGGAAAGCAGTAGGTCGCTTGCCATGGCCTGTATATCGTCGAAATCGTGGACCGCTTCTCTTTCCTTCATTCTTTTCAGAATACCTTTGAATCCTAGATGTGCTAACCTGAGATCATCCAGATTCCGAGCTTCTGCTTCGATGGTGAAGTAGTATCTCTCTGATTTTTCACCCTGGGGAAGTCTATCTGGGATGATACCTGGTAGTGGGGACAGGGATTTTCCACGAGAAAGAGGTGCGCATGGAGGGGGTGCCGAGTCCAGTAGCATTGCAATCTGAGCAAAATGGAGAGTCAGGGAACCTGTAGAGTCCGTCCATGCGTTCCTAATTCTCTCTATTTCCAAGTTGAGTGCTTCTTTGGTCGATTCCTTGGAGTGCTTGTCCTTTATTGCGCTCCAAGACTTAACGCCCCTCGGCCAGTGCCTGTCATCAGGAATATTTTGTCTGGGAAATATGGTTGGAGACCCAGATTGTACTGTTGATGCACTAGTGGTGCAATCGAGATGGTGCGCAAGCCATACCAATTGCCCCCATGTATCGGAAGGAATCTGTTGATTTAGTGCTAATAGACAGGCCATTCTCGATTCTTGGGGAATGCCCCCGGCAACCATTTCGGGAGATCCAAGGATGATGTCACAGTATCTCTCACTGCTTTCATTTATCTTCGAACACATTAACTGAACTAGGTTCCTATCGATTGTAGATAGGATTCTTTCCCTGAGTAGTAGGGGGTCTACTTGACCGCTCTTGTCGGTAATTCTCCTAAGTCCTTCCTCAATGAAGACAGATTTCTTAACGAGACCGCTGAGTAGCCTAGCAGCGGTCTTCCTGCCAGAATATCTTCTTGCTATTCTCTCTCTGGCTTCGAGGACATCTAACGCTATCTCTGCTGGAATACCCGCATCGACTGCATCTCCGAGACCAGAGATTGAGCTTGGAAGCCTCCAAAGTGTATCGAGGGCGTCCTCGATGAGTAGTATCCTGCTTGCATCGGAAATATTCTCCCTGCTGAGGGCGTCTCCTAGGAATCCTCTGTAAGGAGAGACTAATTGATTGAAGAAGGAGTCTATGGTCCCAATTGGAGCGTCCTCTAGAAGAGTGAGGAGCTGCTCAGGAAGACCGGGATGAGTTACTCTTGGATCGGCTCTACTCTGTTCGGAGGCCGAGGAGGATCCCATTCTCAGTTTCATTATTTCATCCCTCAGCCTATGCCTCATCTCGTCTGCCGCTTTGTTGGTGAATGTTAGCAGAACAACCTCTCCTGGAAGAAGCCCGGGGTGATTCTCAGGAACCACTGTGTCCGAAGAGGGGGAAATTAGAATCCCTCCTCTGAGTGGGGGGGGCCTTTCTGGGACTGGGAGTATTCTAGTGGCCCTTTGATCGCCACAAAGATAGTGCTCAATAACTCTATCAATGATAGTCTTGGTCTTTCCTGTCCCAGCTCCAGCATCGATTACAATATGAGAATCCAAGTTTAGCGCGAGTCGTTGGGCGGTATTGGGAATCATCAGTAGTCATCCTCCATTTTGACTGCGCATATACTACTCACCGGGCAGTATCTGCATGCTGATTTGGATGGGGTTGGATGTACTCTGCCTTCCACGGCCCCATAAGCAACCCCTAATGCAACTGAAAGTCTCTGGGCCATCCATGCTCTGAAGGGGTCGCTCTTAGGATTGGCAGATTCGTCCGGGAATCTATGCAATCTAGTGGTCAGAGATGTAGTCGTGCCTACTGCCATTGATTCTAATTCTGACCGGTAGTTGTCTGAAGGCTCAACAAGATGTTCTGTGGAGTGGCCAATGGTTGAGATACCTGCCCCTACAACCAAGTCTCCTGGGTGGGCAATCTCCCATGCTCTCGAATAAATTGCTAGTTGCAGTTCATTGAGTAGCCCTTCCTTATTCCTATCTGAAGGCTTTTTCTCTGAGGTCTTCAAATCTCTGATAATTACTCTTCTACGAGGTTTCCAATCATTCGTTTCGAAGAGTCTTAGTGGAGCTACCTCGTTTGATCCGTCATCATCTAGCCATTCATTGCCTTCTTTATCGAATGGAATTATATCCACCCTGTCTATCTTTCCATTGATCATAATGGGAGGGACTTCTATCTGATTTGGGCTGGTTTCATTTTGATTCAGAGAAATTTCTGTACCTATCTCTGAACCATTAGAAATTTCCCATTCCAATGCAATGGGCATTGAGTCTGAAAGTTGAATTTCTGAACTTATCATAGCTCCTATTCTGCCTCCCAGTGGAGCTTTGACGGGATTGGCTAGCCAATCTTTCCATTCTCTATGAGACATCCCGGTGAGCATTCTGAGTCTGAAGGTGGAAACACCATCGGACCGTTCCAGCCATGGTGCTAGTTTGTCGAGGATTTCGAGAGCTTTCTGCATGACCTCTTGCTCTTCTAAGCCCGAATCGGCGAGATTGGTCGGAAAATTCCCATCTAGGGCTCCGGATATGTCCCTTTCCACTTGCTCCTGCATGCCTAACACCTCACAAATCAGATCGTGATGTATCTGATGAAGGAGATCCCCATGGATTCTCGGATCAAGATCTTCGCTCTGTGTCTCTTCTTCTCTGATTCTGAGTCCTCTGGACAACCATCCTCTTCGGGGGCACTTGACCCATTCTTGGAGCCTACTTGGTGACCATAGTTGAATTTCTTGACTGGCACCGTCTGAATGACCATGTCTGCTGTCCGATACGACTGATCCGGTCGGGAGTGGGGTAAATGGTCTGGGATCAATGGTCACGGAGTTCTTACCATCGCTACTGGTGGCTCCAATGACTGGCCATCTAGTGGTATTACGAGGGTCGTCTAATCCTTCTGGGGTCTTCCTAGTCAGATCGTCGTAATCGAACAAAATAACCCTGTTTCTATATTCGGCGGGAAGGTATCCTTCAGGATCTGCCTTGCTAGGTTGCCTTCTCTCTCTATCCCTCTGAAGATCTACATCAAGAGGAATAGTAATCGCATTGGGATTAAGGGGCGGATTGGTTGAATTCTTCATGTTTCGAAGGAGTAGTCCATCAAGTTGCTTAATGTCCCTGAGACCGAGGTTCTCCTCAGATTTTGGATCGAAATGGGTTGGCTGGGTGCAGTGATCAAGAATTTCCTCCAAGGGAGGTGCCAGAGGCGTAGACTTATCCAAGCTGGGATCTATCAAAATCACTTTACTACAGCAATTGAGGATGTGATAGAGGTAATGTCGGGCCCTAGTGACGGGAACATCTGGCCTCAGAAGCTCGAACTTGTGCCTCTCCATTTCTCCTATGAATGGTACTTTTGGCGATCTGAGATTCCAAGAGGATGCTGATGTATTGGCCAGTATAGCTATGTCTGAGTTGCAACCAAGAGCATCTTTTGGCGTCATGACTCTTAGTCTGGAGCTGATACCTGATACAGGAACCGGAAGGGAAGCAGTCTTCAGTATCGATGATAGCTCTGCTACCCATTCTGACCCTCCTTTAGGAGGGGTTTGTCCGACTGAGCTTTGTAGTGACCTCAAGGACTCATGCTCAGTAATTATTGAGTTTATGATCGAAGATACCGGTATTGTATTCCCGTCCAGCGAATCCACTGGGTCGCCTGTGTCTATTTGTTGAACGATTCTAACGAACCACTCATCCCCAGTAGATGGCGAGGTGGGCACTTCGAGAAGTTTTCCCGAATGGCATCCAGTGAGAAGTCTTTGATTAGACAGAAGTTCTCTATCGGTCTTTTCTAGAAGTGGAAGTATTGACGATGCGAGTGCGATTATCCACCACTGAGTTGATTCACGTGAGGGGCCCTTTTCGTCTTTCTTGGATGGCCTGCATAGGGCCTCCATCCATCTCTCTAAAGCGCCCGGGCCCCCTAGAATATGCTCTGACCTTGCGATTTGGGAAAGGAGCTCTGTATCAGGACTAGTTGATATACCGCTATTGTTACTATCATTGTGAAATGGAGGAAACGGCGATAGTGATTCCTGTACGGCCAACAGTCTTAGCTTCTCCATTGAGAAAGAATTCGAGCCGTTTCCAATGTTAGCCAACTCATGTAACCAATGACCTAATGGAGAATGTGCGATGGGGTTCTTTAGTCCTGATATGGGCAGTCCCAAATCATGTATGATTTTGTTCCATCTGGTTTGATTTTCTTCAAATGAAGGATCGATGACTAAGACTGTTGAGTCCTGATCCTCGGATAGAAACCCTCTGGCGATTGAAATAGAAGCCTCAAAAGACTGTTCCTCTCTATTAACAAAAATCCTGTCGACAATTGGGGCATCTTTGTGGTTGGATATTTCATGCCTAGGAATCCATTTTGGCAAATCGTCTGGATCGGTTATAGGAAAATAATCTACCATTTGGAACCCATGAAATCCTAGTCTATAACTCCCAGGATATGTTAATTGATGAAGGGGACGGATTTTAGAAAGAGCGTTGAGTAGTTCCTGATCTGACTTGTTGATCGGAGATGCATGATCAAGCATGACAATACCATCGATATCCCGTAGTGTGAAAGGAGTTCCAACGAATTCAATTCCTTCCAGTATCTTAGAGGTTAGAAAATCAGGATGGGTTCCTCCCGTCTTCGATTCAATGTCTCTTAGAATCTCTTTGAAAGAGTGTATTCCCGGACCATCCCATGAGGACGTGGAGGATTCTTTTGAGAGGAAGGCGTGTAGTTCTGAGAGAGCGGTAGTCTTCCCCTCTCCCCAGTGCATATTGGGGAGGGGGTTGATGAGGGGGAAGGAAAGATTAGATGCTCTTTCTGAGCAGAAATTATGCAGTACCAAATCAAAGGACGGCCCCAAAGAAATCTTTCTAGGAATTCTGAGGTCCGCCATTAGGGAGGACTTGAGTGACTCCAGAGTATGGTGAAGGGTTCTATCGAAAGCGAAGCCAATATCGCTGAGCATGGACATCTGTTGCCTTCTACTGTTCTCATTGGCATATATTGTGAGAATTTTCGAAGGACCCCCCTTGGAAATAGGTCGAGGATCTATTGCCTGATTGGCGAAATGACCTCGGAGCCAGTTCGGAATTGTTCCAACTGGTATCTCTTCAATTGTAATTGAGTCCCCATTCGACTTCATCGAGTCCCTCCTAGAATCACCCATGGACGGGGGGGGTTATTCAACCCAACTGAGGGAAATGGCATTTAGGACAGTCTAGGACGCCTAACGTAAGCCATAGCAACCAATGATGTAAGCAGATAGACTATGCTTGGAGGCGGGAGAGGGGATCCAGATGGAGAGGTATCAACAAGCCAGTCGACCAGTATTGCTACTTTCAGGTCGTCTCCATCCCATAATGATGGGAGGGGGGCTTCTAATGATCCTGATGAGTTCTCAGTAGAGTCCAGTGAAAGCGCCTCAATAAGAACGTGTTCGTATGTCTCTAATCCATTCGATCCATCTGGGAAATATGCCCCCTCCTCAATTAGAAGAATCCATGGTTCTAATGTATATTGATCTTGAGTAGCAATAGATAGCGAGGAAATATCCCAGTCAAAATTAATGGAGTCCTCTGTCTGGTGTATATTCAGTGATATATTTCCATTTAGGGGCCCGGTTGCTCCTATGGATAGGGATGCTGTGTAATCGTCCATCAGAGAATCTGAGTTGGGCCTAATGCCGTAATGCATCCTTTCCCCATCAACAACTTTTGTGGGCGCTAGTCGAGGCGCTCCCCCGTTGAGGGTCACGGCGTGACCGTAGGTGTTCGTCCACCGCTCTTCAGTACTGTTACTCCCGAAAGGATCACGGGGCTCAAACCAATGTCTGTGATAGTGAATTAGTTCTACATTTGAGTCTCCAATGGCCTCGTTCATTATGCCCTGCGTAGTTACGCAGTTGGTACACCATGTAGCCGTGTAGATCTCAACCAATCTCGGCATCTCATCTACATTATGGGAGTGGACTTCTTCAGTATCATTGTTTGAGGAGAGGTTCCAATGCGTGGTGAAACCAATAGTTCCGCCGTCTACTTGCACTCCATCGGAGTCGTACCTCGCATGACCCCAGAACTGCTCTGTGGCGGCACTGGCCTGTAATGGAAGGAGAATCACGGTGGCCATCATTACTGCCAATATAACCCTCATGATGCACGGCGGAAGATTGTATTATTGAAGAGTTACTCATAGTTGTGCTGATTCTAAGGCACTGATTGTCCTCTGTACATCATCGTCAGTGATGTGCAGGTGTGTTACTATTCTTATTGTAGAGCTATCAATTGTAAGGGCTTGAATGCCCGTCTTTTCCAATCTATGAACCAGTGCTTCGGCCCCTCCCTTGTCACATCTTACATACACCATGTTGGTCTGAACTTGTTCAAGATCGACTTCATAGTAATCCATCCTGTCAAGAGCTGTTGCTATTTCCATAGCTCTGTCATGATCCTCTGAGAGTCTGTGGATGTTATTCTCCAGGGAGTATATGCCAGCGGCTGCCAGTACTCCTGCCTGCCTCATGCCTCCTCCGAACATTTTTCTCCACCGATGAGCTTTGTAGAGGGTTTCAGACGACCCCACTAGTACACTTCCCACAGGAGCCCCTAGTCCCTTACTGAGACATACTGAGATACTATCGTACTCCCTGGCCATTCTCTTGGGACTCAGTGAGGTGGATACTGAAGCGTTGAAAATCCTGGCTCCGTCTATGTGGGACCTGCAATTATTTCCCCTGGCAATCTTGGCGATTTCATCCAGTTTTTCCTTGGGGTAGCAGGTCCCTCCTCCACGGTTGGAGGTGTTCTCCACGCATACCATGCTCCCGTTAGGATAGTGCCCGAGGCTTCCGTCGCCCTTCCTTATTGAGGCTTCCACATCGGCTGGATCCATTATGCCTCCCTCTCCAGGGACGAGTGCTATTGAGCACCCCGATAGAGCGGCATATCCGCCTCCCTCGTAAACGTAAATATGGCTGTATCTCTCTGTTATGACCTCGTCTCCTGGCTCAGTCTGCGCCCTAATAGCAATCGCGTTCGACATAGTTCCCGATGGGACAAAGAGTGCTTCTTCCTTTCCGAAAATATCTGCTACCATCTCCTGAAGCTCGATAACAGTGGGATCGTCACCCAATACATCATCACCCACGGATGCCTTAGCCATGGCCTCCCTCATCTCGGGAGTAGGCTGGGTGACGGTATCGCTTCTCAGGTCCACCAACTCGCTAGGATAGTGTCGCATAGGGGTCCCAGAAGGTGGTTGCATATGAAATGAGTATGAATCCGGTAATTTTGACATACAGTGCTACGCACTGAAAAAAATTATATTTAAACTAGTAGAAACTAGATATTTTTCTGGATATCAGGTGTTTTCAACTACACCGGCTATTGTGAAAACCCTCAAAATTAGCCATTTTAAGCATTTTTATTAGGTCTTAGTTATAAGATATGAGTCATGTGGGCAACCGCTCACTGAGTGAGGAGGAAAATAAAATGGAAATGGATATGAACGCAATGAAAGCAGAGATTGGCGGTGCCTTCGTGGTAGCGTGGCTCGTGGTTGGCATGGGCTGGGGAAGCCTTGGTGCAGCTGTCGTTATGGCAGGTGTATGGATGGCATTCTCAGGTGCTCACGTACTACCAGTGATAACATGGATGCATATGATGACAGGAGATCTCAGTGACGCTGAGGGCAACTGGATGCCTAACGGTATGCGACTGCTAGCGCAGGTCGTAGGAGCCATGCTGGCCATCCTAATGATGACCGAGATGGGAGCGGTAGAATCGAACTGGGAGAACGTACAACCAGGATTCGAAGCACCTGATGCATGGGGGGCGATTACGATGGTAGCCGCTGGTGCTATCTTCTGGACAATACACACCAGGGCTGATTCAGCATGGGTGACCGGTTTCGCCGTAATGGCTCTAGCTGGAACCATGGGGATGACCTACGATGTAATGGCTGGAGAAGTCGTTGCTGCTACAGTAAGCACAACCGGTGCCGGTGAAATGGCATCGTCGATAGCTAGTTCAGGTCACGAGATTGCAGCAATTGCACAGGCCTGGATAGTTGACGGTCTTCTATGCGGTCTTGGGGCACTAGTTGCTGTCAAGGTCGACGAGATGGTCTGAAATCTGTAACAGGACTAAGAAAACGTAAGGCGGGCTGGGGGGATGTCCTCCCAGTCTGCCGATTAACAAGAAAATCTCAATGAATTCACTTCACTAGTGGAAGGCTACTAGTGATTGAATCAATGTCACTTCTCTTGCCCGGGCCTAGACCTACCACCGTCACTGTTCCAGGGGGAATCTCGGTATGCCCGGCGTCCTTAACCATGCAGGATATTATTCCGCTCTCTGCTGCCTCGCCGTATATTCTCCTCAGTCCTTCTAGGTGAGGGGCAGAGACGACAATCTTCCTAGCGCCTTCTCTCAGATACCTGTCAAGCATTCTGCTGTCCTTGGAGCTTGCCTTGAGTACGCATTCTGATACTGCGTGGCCACACTGTGCCGCGAGCTTTCCCTTCGTTAGATTTAGATCGGCCCTAGTGACTAGGACCATGGTTAGTTCAGGCGCTACTCTTGACAGTGCTTACCACCACCTCTCTGCTAGTGGAGTGCCTTGACATGATCTCGGATATTGGCTCAGCCATCCAAGCTGCGAAGGCCACATTGCCAACTCCATGGACCAGATCGAATGGTAGGCCCGCCAATATGTACACTGGAAGAGTCTCAAGGGGAAGGGTGTGCAATACGCTTGCCGACACGACCCAGTCGAAAACAAAGGCTACAACGAATGAGACGCCTGCCACCCTGGGAACGGAAATCTTGTCATCGACCCTGAGGCTCTGCGATAGCAAGGCACCTGTGACTCCAACTAGGGACCATCCCAGTGCCTGGTAAAATGTCCAGAGGCCATGACCCATGACTAGATTAGATGAGATTGCGATTATCGTGGCTACCCCAATAGATCTGGTGGCCCCATAATGAATTCCCACCAGGAGTACAATTACGGTAACAGGTTGCACGTTGGGGAGCGGTTCGAGGAGGATCCTTCCTGTGATTGCGAATATGGTCATCAGTGCGAGGATTGTGAGGTCACTTCCCGAATCCAGGGATTTCTCGGCCTTCCACATTGACCATGCCACTATAGCTAGTAAGGAGAGGTTGAGAACCAGTGTCTCTAAGGGAGAGAGAACTATTGCATGTGCGTCCAGCATTACATCACTCTCCCTGTGATGAGAGGACCAATCTATTGATAATTCCGCTCATCTAGTACTCACCATGTCTCTATATTCCAACTTATTACGTCGCCCTCTCCCATTACCAAACTACCAATTCCGACCATAGAGTATCGGCCATTGTGAGACAGGCTCCAGTACGCTCCGTTGAAGTCCCCCTGTATCTCTTGATCGTTCAGACCTCCAATTGTATGGACGAATTGCCCCCAGTTGGGGTTCACGAAGTACCCTACAGCCAAGTATCCCCCGACGACCCTTGTTGCATCCATCATGAAATTCATTCCATCTGTGTAACCCTCGAATCCTCCAACGCAAGCACCGGTTAGATTGAGGTCATAATTGACTCCAATTATGGAACCATCAGTATCAATCATCGAAACGCCCGAGGAATATACAGGATGGGGATATTCCACGGGGAAGTAAACGCATATGACTTGATTTTCATCCCATTCGGTTGGCAGACCAACGTGAGAGGACTCACTATCGCTTACGAATCTAGCGACCTCTTCGTTAACGGAGTCTCTGATGAAAGGGAGTAGTAGTAAAACTACCACAAGTAAGGCAGTAGAACCTAGTCTAAGTCTGTCAGACACGGATACTAAACCAACGAAAACAGGTACTTTAATTTGGTACTGATTAATCCTAATTTTCAGATATAGAGCTTATCTTCTCTCTGAGAACCTGACTTACTATCTTCCCATCGGCAGAGCCTCCTAGCTTCTGCATTACCAATCCCATTAGAGGTCCAACGGCCGACATACCTCGCTCGGAAATAAAATCGGCCTTTTCAATCATAATTGCCTCCACGGCATCCTCGACTTCACTATTGTCAGCAGGAATAAAGCCCTGAGATTTGGCCTCAGATACCATCCATTGAATCAAATCAGTGACTTTCCTGCTCGTCGATTCTTCTACAAGAGGAAGAATTCCCTCTCTGGTTATTTGGCCACTCTCCCTTAGGTGGATAGCCACTGAAAGTGCAGGGACGTTGGAAGTTCCGAATTCTAGTAGAGCGCTTGCCCACGCCTTGGCTGGAAGGCCAAGATCTCCCTCTATTCCCTCAAACAGAATATCGTCCAATTCTCCGTTGAGAATAGATTCTGCTTGGTTCTGAGATATATCCAGTTCAGATAGCCTCTGGAATCGTTCATCTGAACTCAGAGGTAGGTTCGAACATATTGCTTCCCATCTTTCGATTGAGATGTCCTGAATGGGTATATCTGTCTCTGGATACATTCTTGCACCCCCTGGAAGAGGCCTGAGTGCAGTGGTCGTTCCATCGTCTGGCTGACCCTTCCTGACAACAACGTTTCTCACTTCTTGGGGGATTCTGTGATACGCCATTCTACATCTTTCTATGACAGATTCTAGAGCTAGCTTTGCTTGCCAGTGTGGAGCGACACAGAATGCGAAGGCATCGCTCTCTGAAAGCTTCAGTGAGGCCCTTATTGTGGTTACGTCTTCTTCTGATATTCCATAAGAGGGCAGTTCATCTGAATGAAAGATTCCAGCTACTCCTGCTAATTTTGCGGCGCTAGCGAGCTCTCTTCCTAGACGGGGAAGCTGTGCCCCTTCCAGGTCTAGAGACTTTGTACCTAGCTTTCCTTTGAAGCCTGGAAGCCTAACGGCAAGAGGGATGGCTCCGCCGGAAAGAGCATTATTCACCATCGAGGATTCACATGACAATAGTGATTCCGAAATATCATGGAACTCCATTGGAACTCTGGATTTGGTGGACATTGCCACTCTGTTTTCTATCGTTATCTCAGTATCCCTTCGATCAGGGGGAAGTGGAGGCAATCTTGCTTCTTCCCTAAGCTGATTTGCGAGCCTGTACATGTGTAGCTGTCTGGCCATCTCAATTCTTATTATCCTTGGAATCCATTCTAAATCCTGACATCCCTTGATTTCAACCCTGTCTCCACATGCTATACTGACATTGAGGTCTTGCCTTATGGACCCTAACCCTCTTCTTACTCTTCTTGTGTCCCTTAGAAGAGAGCCCAGTGCTATGGCAGATTCTTTTGCATGTTCGGGAGTGATGATATCAGGATCGGTAGCTATCTCTACTAGTGGAAGTCCCAACCTATCTAGGGTATATGTTACTACTTCTCCCTCTGGGGTTGATTTGGTATCGAGCTTCCTCGCTGAGTCCTCTTCCAAGCATATCACTGAAACACCCACTTCTCCGGTATCTGTAATCAATTGGCCATTCGTAGAAACCAGAGTGGTCCTCTGGAATCCGCTCGTGTTGGAACCATCGACTACCGTTTTTCTCATTGGCTGGAGGACGTGTACTGGTTTTGCATGCAACATAGCAGACATTGTCAGGACTACATCTATGGCCTCTCGATCATGAGGAAGAGGGGGTGCCTCATCCAACTCGATTAGTCCTGCATTTGGTGGTTGGACATACACAAAGGTTCTGTTTCTGCGTTGTTCGAACCTTGCCGCGATGTCTATCTTCCCTCCCTCTCCTTGGGATGCCCTGAGTCTCCTCTCAGATTGATTCCAATCTTCCGGGATATCCTCGATACCGAACTCATACAGCTCACCGGCCATTCTAGAGTGTAGTTTCCCCGTAGCTAGTTGCTGATGTATCTCAAGTCCACACATGAAACCTAGAGAATCTGGGTCCAAGGAAGTTGGATTTGAGACGTCTCCCAGTGGCTCCATGGTACAACGAGTGGGCTTTAGCTCATAGGCTCAACGGACGAAAGAGTATATTCCTAAACGCGGAGAGAAAAGCTGTGCTCCTTTTCGCATAGAGGAAATTACCTCATCAACCTGTTCCTCATTGATTCCCAAATCAGTAGCCCTATTGTAAATCTCGACTATGTCTGCAGTTCCATCTCTCTCCATACAAATGTCTCTGATAATTTTGGGAACAGTCCTGTCGATATTTCTCTTTGAGGCAGAAACTCCAGAGTGAATTTCTGACTCGTCCTCGATATTTGAGTCCTCTCTCCAATGCTTGTAGACGGCCAGAGCCATCTTAGCATCGTTTTCATCTGCCGTGTGTTTTAGATGCATTCTGGCATGTGCTTCAGTAAGTCGAATTAGGGCTTCGATTGCCCTAGCAGTAATCGGAATTGGCCTGTCCTTGTCTCCATCCCCCTCGTACTCTCCTGGAGATCTGTCTAGGGCGGCAGTCTCATTCCTGACCTGAACATAGTAATCCGAAATCATCAATTTTGCCTTATCATTTAATTGAGGGAAGAACGTTCTCTTGGCATATGCCACATATTTTCTGAGAAAATCCATCGTTAAGTGTTTGTTTCCATCGACCCCAATGCCAAACACCTCTCCTTCCTCTGTCTCAGAAGGCTCGAAGGGCAGATCCTGTAGGCTCATTTCACTCGGTGATGAGCTTCTTATGTCGAGAATATGCGTTGCTATTTTAGTGTCAGTGGACTTTTCAGTATCATCTCTGATTAGCCATAGTAAGTCGAATCTAGATGCTAGTGGATAAGGCAAGTCGGTCTCTTTGAATGAGGTCATTATTGAGGTCCTTTCATTCCTATTTGAGAATCTCCCGTCTTTCGGATTTGCCGCTGCGAGGACCGCGCACCTAGAGGGGAGGGTTGCCGTGATTCCTCCCTTGGCGACAAAAATCTTCTGTTGTTCCATCGCAGGATGCATTGCGCTACGATCGTCTGGAGAGATTTTGTCAAACTCATCAATAGCCGCTAATCCTCTGTCTGAAAGGGGAAGGACTCCCGCCTCTAAGGCAAACCTGCCGTCTCCGAACGAATCTCTGATTGCGGCCGCGGTTAAGCCAGCGCCTGAAGTCCCTCCCCCAGAAGCAAACTTTCCCCTGGGAGAGATATTCGACATATACCCGAGAAGTTGGGACTTAGCAACACCAGGATCTCCCATCAGTAGAATATGAATGTCTCCTCTTAGATACGTATCATCAGCGGTTTTCCTCCTTACTCCTCCAAATAGCTGGAGTGCTAGGGATCTTTTGATTAGCTTGAGCTTGTCATTCGCGAATATTGACGGAGCTATTGATTTCTGCATTAGCGTCAACAATTCACCCGAAGAGGCAATCTCTTCGATTTGCTCTCTTTCCTCGTCATTTATCTTGATCTCAGTGAAAGGGACACTCTCGTGTCTGGAGCTAATCATTTGGTATACGATATCGAACATTGGGGTCTTCTTGTTTCTCTTAATCTCAGACCTGACTACAGGAATCACATTTGCAGTGATTCTTTGCCCGGGAAGGTGCTTGTTGACTAAGTCGCCTTCCAGAAGTACGTTAGCCCGGGAGGGCTGTGCCCCACTAGGTACGTTCTCGGGTAGCTCCTGGATCTCCAGCCATTGGTTGTTTATCATCCGAGAGCTATTCAATACTAGGTTGAATCTGGTAGAATCAGCACCTCTGATTGAACGTCCGCATCCAGTTGCCTCGGGGCATCTCAACGGCTCAATCAATTCGCTTTCATTGATCTGGTCTATTTGTTGGGAGTTGCCACAGGACTCGCACTCAAAGACAGCGACATGTATCCTAGGCTTCAATTGAGACATTTTTGTTACTATCACGTCTAAGCTCCTCAGTTTGTCTATATCTCTGGATCCTATATCTCTAAGTGGGCTTAGGGTATCTCTTGGAAGATCCGAAAGTATGACCCTTGCATCGATATCTACTCCTCTATCTCTACAAATTTCACTCAGTACCTTGTGGCCACTGGATATTATATTACGGGGGTTGATCAGGATATCCTCTGCGAAATCTGGATCGAAACCGGTTAACTCATGGAATGATACCTCGACCATATGGCTAGTGGTTTGCTTTGAGAGTAGTAGTGTGATCTCATGCTCTTTGGCCTCTGAGAGAAAGGTCTTCCATCTAGCCGCTGAGTCATGAGTAGCCATCGTCATCTTCTAACCGCCGGGCATACGAGACGGGAAGTCACGGTCTATAACCAAAATGTATGGTGATGTTGACCCCTTTTTTTCCACTGGAGATTTTTTTCTTTTTCGGAGTCATTTTGGAGCGTCTAGCCCTTCCACTGGAATAAGGACGGTTTTTTGCCGGTTGTGAAAAATTCCTTAGAGAAGTTGAAATCAATGCTTGTGATACGAGGCTCATGGAGCACACGCGTTCGGGGAGTGATGTCCTAGTGCGGCTTGACCCTGGAGAGGAGATTCATTCCTCGCTGAAGACACTAGCGAATGACCTTGGATTTAACGCGGCCGCGATAACCAGTGGAATCGGGAGGACCCGTGACAACCAATATGGCTACATGGATGGAGAGGGAGTTTACCAAAGAAGGCCCTTGGACTCCCCATCAGAGTTAGTGAGCCTGTCGGGTAACATCGCACGTACTGAAGATGGCGATCCTTTCACCCATATCCACTGTTGCTGGTCTGATGATGAAAATAACGTTCATGCTGGCCATATGTTTCAATCAACAGTCCATGTTGTTGCAGAAATACATCTCAGAGTGATGGACAATGCGATAATGACTCGGTGCCCTCTTGATGATCTTGAGCTACTTGGCTTAGAGTTCAGCTGAAAATATGGAGCTGATGAGATTAGGGTTTTATTCGCTCATGGTTTTGAAGGAGGCCCATCAGGGTCCAAGCCCACGTACATGAGGGAAGTCCTTGGTTGGGAAGTTACTTCTCCAACAATGTCAGAGCTTGGCTGGGATATAGAAAGCCAGACCAGGGTCCTACTCAGATGTATAGATGGGGACGATTTTGATTTGGTAATCGGATCTTCTATGGGAGGTTTGGCGGCTGCCAATGCCTCATCGATGCGAAGAAATTGTGATTTTCGATTGCTACTAATTGCTCCTGCTTTCGGCCTATCGGACAGTTGGGAAGGTCTGTCAGAAGATGATCTTGCTAGTTGGAAGAAGTCGGGCATGAGAACTTACAGGGGATTCGAACTGGAGATTGATCTTGATTGGAATTTCATGGAAGCAGCCGAGAGAATGTCATGGCCGGAAGTGGCTCATCGCACCACTATTGTTCATGGATCGAAAGACGATGTCGTCTCGTTGTCTGTCTCTGAGACTGCATCCAGTATCTCAGAAATGGTAGAGCTCGTGATAATTGACGATGGCCATAGAATGAAGAAGTGCCTTCCATTGTTAGAGGGCTTGGCATCTGATCTAATGTCCCGTTGAGCCGAGGAAGTATTCCCCTATTTCTGGATCGGTGAGAATCTCCTTTGCGACTCCGGTATGAACTATCTTGCCATTGGAAACGATGTATCCCCTATCTGATCTGGCTAGTGAGAGACGAGCATTCTGCTCTACGATGAGGACTGTAATGCCCTGTTCCCTTAGTGAGTCTATTCTTTCGATGATTTGCTGTTGATAGAGCGGGGACAACGCAGCGGTTGGCTCATCGAGAAGGAGGAACTTAGGATCTGAGATCAATGCTCTGGAGATAGCAAGCATTTGCCTCTCTCCTCCTGAAAGAGAGGCGGCTAAATCGTGGACCCGATTTCTTAGATCTGGGAACATATCTAATGCTCTTTCTATTCTCTCGCTCAATAGGGCGCTTGAGAGGCTGTTACCACCCATCTGGAGGTTCTCCATAACAGAAAGCGAAGGGAAGACGTTATCCACTTGGGGGACATATGCTATTCCTTGGTTGACTAATTGATCTGTTCTCCACCCAGATACCTCATTACCGTTGTAGAAGACCTGTCCTGAGTAATATGTGGCAATTCCAAAAATCGTCTTTATCAGTGTTGATTTGCCACATCCGTTTGGCCCTATGATGGTGACGAACTCGCCCTCCTCGACATAGAGGTCGATTCCGTAAAGAATCTGAACGGCCCCATATCCGCCCTCTAGGTTTTTCACTTCCAGTACCCTGCTCATTTTATTCCTCCTCTGTCTTTCCAGCGGCACCAAGGTATGCCTCGATTACCTTTTGATTGGCTCTCACCTCGTCTGGTGTTCCTTGCATCAGCACCTCTCCTTCGTTCATCACAACGATTCTGTCGACTCCCTGTCTCAATATGAAGTCCATATTATGCTCGATGATGAGGATCGAGATCCCGGTTTCATTGACGATGTTTCTTAGATTGTTGAAAATCTTCATTGCTAGAGGCCCAGCTACCCCTGCTACTGGCTCATCTAGGAGTAGAAGCTTCGGAGAACCCATCATTGATCTCCCAATATCAACCAGCTTTGACTGCCCTCCTGATAACTCACTAGCTAGGTTGTGTGCCATGTGGGGGACTTCTAGTTGATCGAGTGCATCATATGCATTAGTGAGCCTTTCTCGCTCGGATGGGTTTTTTTGGGACAAGATTGCTTTGAGGAATTCCTTGAGGTTCGTTCCGAACTGCTTCCTTGGAGGGACCATCAGATTCTCTATTACAGTCATCTCCCTCCAGAGATTCGTGTGCTGGAATGTTCTGGTCATTCCTCTGTTCTGAATCTGATCGGGTCTAAGTTCAGAGATGTCCTCACCAAACATCTCAATCTTTCCCGATGTCTGTTCGAGCAGTCCGCTAATGCAGTTGAATGTGGTCGACTTACCACATCCGTTTGGACCAATCAATCCAACGAATTCGCCTTCACCGACCTCAAAAGAGACATCTTTTACTGCGACCAGCCCTCCGAATTCCTTTCGAAGACCCTGTACTTTCAGAACTGGTTCAGTCACTTGATTCACCTCCGTCTGGCCTACTAGGTCTGATCGGGACTTCTGGTAACAGGCCCTTGGAGTTGAACTTGAGCGAGAACAACATCAGGCATCCGATTAGCATGAGCTTGATGTAAACCATATCCGCACTGACCGCCCCTGCGAAGAACGACTCATTGATAGATCTCTCACCGAGGGCAAGTGCGGCGAAGAGGAATACTGCACCTCCTGAAAAACCAATATCGAAAAGCCTCTCTGATCTGACTATGTAACCTACTAATGCCATGATGGCGAAGATAGTGGCTACATCCCACTGATTGGTTATTATCCACTCGAATAGTCTATCTATTCTATCGGCGGTAACATGTAGAGGCAGGTCCGATGAACCCTGTGCCGCTACCAGGACATTGAAGACGAATTCCATCAGAACTATGATGAATGCCCCGACAACCATGCCTCTGTTATTGGATGTACCACCGATGATGAATGCAGCCCATACCAAAAATGTAGAGCGCGCAGGGGACATGAAACTCGCATCGAAACCAGTAAGCTTCCAAGCCCAGAGTGCTCCAGCAAGTGCGGCTATTGCAGCCCCTAGAGCGAGGCTGGCCGCCTTGTGAGTCAGGATGTCGTGACCATGATGCTGAGCAACCTCCTCGTCTTCTCTGATTGCCTTGAGTACTCTTCCCCAAGGCGATGAGAGTAGCCTGGAGAGTAGTGCCCATACGATTATGACGGAGGCCACGGACAATAGCATTAGCATCATCATGTAAGGAGCTGGTTCGCCTAGGTTCAGTAGCTCACCTATTTGGTAGGCAGGAGTGCTGTCTAGCAAAATGTCGTCTCTACATGAATCGGGACTGGCCCACTGTGTATCGGGACCGGACTTCTCCGAGCCACAGAACCACCAGTCTTCCAATGGTAGTGGGTATCCTGATATCCCAATTGCAGAAGCGACCGGTCCCGCTCTCAGAAGTGGTTCTCCAGCTAGGAGAACTCTTACTATCTCCCCAAGCGATATGGTCACTATGGCAAAGTAGTCTGTTCTCAATCTGGCCGTCGGATAGGCGAGTAGCCAGCCGATGACAGCGGATAGTAGCATAGCTACTATTGTGGCCTCCATAATGCCCCAATCATATCCAAACACTCTCTCTGGAGCGGTCAGTATTGAGACAGTGATTGCCCCGATAGAGACGAAGAAGATGATTCCGAAATTTACCATTCCAGTATACCCGGTGTGTAAATTTAGAGAAAAGGCCATCAAGATAAAAATCGAAAGTGTGAGTAGTACATTGGATACCTGGAGGACTTTCTTGAACTCATAATTGTCCGATTCGGCAATTGGAAGCCAAACTAGGAACATCACTAAGATGGTTATGAGGATGTAGAATGATATCCAGGAACCTACTGGACTCTGTCTTCCGTACAGCTTGAGATCTGTCTTACGACTCTCTGGAATTTTGAATATTTTCATTATTGGTTCAAGAAATTTGAGAGAGAGATCGATAGCTCCGGACTTCAAGTCCCCGGGTTTGAAATAATTACTCAATTTATCCGTAAGTCGTTTAACCATTCTTTCATGGTTCCTATCAAACTCTGACAATTTTTGCCTGGAAGCTGATATTGGAGAGAGGGTCGAGTCCAGGACAGATTTCCATTTGGAAAATAGGGGGAGTGATATTTTCTCATTCTCCTTGCCATTCATTATCCTGATTCCTTCATACGCAGAGAATGCCCAAAGTACCACTAATGCTAGCGGCCAAATCAAATCTCCTGCGTCGACAATAAAGTTGACGAGATCAATCTCAAATGTCATTTGATTGAACCATGACTGTTGCATGTCGGTCAGAGCGCCTGGAATCCATTGTTCGGCTTCGAAAGGCGTCATTCCACTGGGGGCGCTAGTCTGATCCAACAAATGGACCTCCGTCAGAGGGCTATCTTCCAGCAATAGCTCTCCATCGTTCCTCCCGGTCAGAACCGCTAGATTAGTTTCAGCAAACTCGTTTTCCTGGCAGGAGTCAGCACAAGAGCCATCGGCGAAGGAGTTCCTTTCAACAAAATTGCTGAATCTATGAAATACGTATGAGGCCATGGCGATTACAGAGAATGTTTGCATCCTGTGTGTTCTGCCCCTCCACCAGTGATGTAATCCAAAAATTCCAGTAGGCAGGAGTGCTAAGCCAGTGGCTATCTTGATATCCCTCTCCGTATCGGTCTCCTTCTTATTGCGGAGTCTGTCAATCTTCCACTTCTCATATGCGTCTCCGATCCCCTCGGGCATTATCATTAGGATTGCGACTAGAAAAATATAGGGCATGACTCCATCCAGGGCAGAATAGTTAGAACGTCCGAGCGGTGAGCCTATGCCAATCAGTACAGGAGATGAAAGTGCTCGTACGAACCCTACTATGATAGAGCCCACAATGGCTCCCGGAATGGATCCTATTGTTCCTAATACAATTATAGCGAATGACGGGAGGAGTAGGGTGAAAGCAGTCTCTGGACTGAATCTGAGCGTCATTGCGAATATCGCACCTCCCATCCCAGATATTCCAGCAGAGAGGAAAGCGCTCGAAAGGTGAACACTCTCAACGTTGATTCCGCTGCTGGCGGCAAGCTCTGGATTATCAGCAACTGCTCTCATCTTCCTGCCAAGTCTTGTCTTGTTAAGTAGGAGCATCAACAGGAGTACCGATGAGAAGATTACGAATGGGACTGCTCCCTTGTAATATGCGTAATTGGTGGTAGCTTGTGTTACACAGTCTGCAGTGGTGTCATATAGTTCATATGCTGGTTTTGAAGCTTCAGTCACTATTCTGGACAGTATGGGCTCGCCTGTTGTTTCGTCTACACCTGTCTGCTCGCAGGTCCACTGAGTGTAGGTCCTGCCCTCGTCTATCGACCTGTCTCCGAGATTGAGTCTGAGCTTGGTGGTGGGTATCTCCCACCTCAGATTTGGCATCCTCCAGTCGCCCTCTGGCTCGAACATTTTTCGTCCAGAGCCAAATCTTAGGTAAGTAATCGCCCTCAGTATAAGGGCAACGCCCAGAGAAGCGATCATCATGACCTGGGGAGTGGTCTTTGTTCTTCGAAATCCCCTGTAGACCAATCTGTCTATGATTACTCCAGCTAGACCCGTGAGGACGAATGCGGCGATGAGTGTGAAGATTAGGACTGACCAAGTTAGAACACCGTCTTTAGTGGTGCTTAAGCTAGAAAGGGGGAAGAAGAAATCACTCCATATCATTATCATTGAGAGATACATCCCAATCATGAATAATTCAGATTGGGCGAAGTTACCATACCTCTGGACCTTGTAAGTTAGAGTGAGCCCTATGGCAATTGCTAGATACGTTGAGGACCAAGTCAGAGTGCCTGTAGCCACTGAAACTACATCTAGAGTGAAGGATGCTCCCTCTCCAAGACCTTTGAGAAGAATGTCGAGAGTTAAGAAAGTGACCATGATCATGAATAGCGGGGAAGTGAGCAGGGCTATGGTTCTGAAATTACTTGGGGGGACATCATCAAAAAATACCTTGATGATGATAAATCCAGCCGTTAGAGACTCTACTACTTGGAGGAGCCACACCATATCGTCGGGGATACCATCACCAAGAATTGTATCGACAATATTGAGTAGGCCTATCCCGTTTGAGGTTCCGAGTAAGTTGGCATCGAGGAAGAGGATTATTGCAATTAGGACCCTTCGTGTTCCCCTAGAGAGATTCGAGTACTTGCGCTGAGCCTCATGCAGCATCTACTACACGTACC
>CESQ01032374.1_pt1 | contig 62258 bp, 36 predicted proteins | sample 361401 | NCBI WGS metagenome assembly CESQ01 (sample SAMEA2622119, study PRJEB7988) | marine metagenome | isolation source: saline water (ENVO:00002010), including | reverse complement strand
AGTCAAGGAGAGGCGCCTGTCGGAATCACTCTACCTGAGATACCACAAATGGACGGAAACAGACACCGACTCGGATGGGAACAGAACCACCACAACGCATCACGAATACGAAATCCACGGCCACTCCGATGAAGCGGGTGAATGGAAATTGGACATCACGAGCTTGGTGGAAACATTCGACGATTCCAAAAAAATGGCACGAGAAATCGCGAAAGCAATTGGTATTAAGTTCCGAACAGAGTGACGGATTGATTCGTCACAAAGCAACCGTGGTACTCGGGGGAATCATATTTCCTAGATTGGTTGACAAATATGTCATATACCAACTACCTGTGGTAGGTTTTGTGCGTATCATTGTGCCAGTGATGATTCTTATCTTGATGGCTTCAGCTCTGTCTGGGTGCATTGTCGGGGAATTCGTACAGTCTCCATGATGGGTATTGCCATGGCGGTTGTCTGAGTAATGGGAAACGGCTGTTTATGTATGGGACGTCTATCGCAGAGGTATGTCTCAATTACTGATGCCTCTGCTCATAGGGCTATACGCGGCTTTCGCCATCTCCGTCATGGCTATCACCCCGCTTGTAGCCGCTTGAAGTCCGTGTAAGCTTCCCTAGGGAGAATGACGCTCTCAGTTTAAGGAATGGTTACGTATCTCTCGCACAAGAGCCTCAATCTCTCCTCCAAATCCTCAAGATCCACATCAGCATCAGCATCAGCATTGATTAGGTCGGTATTGCGCCTAATCAGGTAGCTCCCAAGAAGAATCAACATCAAGAAACCACTGGATATTTGGAACAAAATTTCCCAATCATTGTTAGTAATAGAAATAATAGCATTAATGACAGAAATTGGAAATGTCACCAATCCAAAGATGAAAAGGAACATTGGCAAGGTCAGTATACGCTTGAGTGGGTGAATTGGCCCATGGAACACAGGATCCCCATTTTCATCCAAAGTGAAATTAGAATTACGGTACTCGTCAGAGCTTTTTGGAACAACAGGGCCGCCTTTTGTTTGCTCACCAGACTCTTTTGTAAAAATCTGATATCCAAAGAAATCAGAGGGGTGGTGCTTCCATCGAACTTTGTCCATCCACTTGTACCTGATGATTTCGTTATGGTGCTCATGGTCCGGGTCCCTGAGAGCCGCCCAGTAGTGATCGTATACTTCCCTATCATAAATGGCCCCTTTCAGGCGGAAGTACTCTAGTTGTGCCTTCGGCACCAAAGGAGAGAGCCGTCCAGAATTCGATATTGAAATGAAAGCGAAATATGGGCCGAGTGCGAGCTGCACAAAGATACCGGTGAAAAAGAAAAGCGTCTTCAAATTCATCCCTACGGCGCCAGATTCACCCTCAGCTGGAAGCCCGATGTTCCACAATATCCAGCCAGCAAAGAAGAACAAGATACCGCACACAAAGAGAAATAGTCTGTAGACGGTCCCTGTGCTTGGCTTATCCTTCACCCGGATTGCCTCAATCAATTTATTCTCGAGCTTGCCATCTTGGTACCAACGGACCTTCCACCAAAAGGGAGCAAATTCTTCGGCATCCTCTGTCATCGTATCTCCCGACAATAGGCCCCTCTATGATACATGTGGCGTATTCCGTAGGGAATTTTAGGTATGAATCATAAAGCGGGGCCCTATGTTACACCCATGGACTTAACGACACTCGATTACATTAGGATTTCGATTGGTGCGGTAATACTCCTGTATGTGTCAAATTGCTTGGTCAATCAGAGAGTATGGATTCGTAAGACATTTTCATGGGGTGCAAGGGAGGAGTACCCCAAAATCTTCCAAATGAATATTATTGGCGGATCATTGATTGGATTATTTTTGACCGTAGGTCCTTTCTTGTTCTGAAATATTCCGTAGGATATTTTTAACCACTTCCAGCAATAGCCCCATTGCTTAACCCTCATCAAAATCTAGTATTGTTTCCAATTAAGGGAAAGTATTTGAGTCAGTTACGACTCAAAATAATATGACTAGTAAGAAGATTACAAACAAATCTGGATTAATAAGCCTATTTGGACTATTTATGGGTCAAGGATTCCTGGCCGGCCTAATCTTGATCATACTAGGATTAACAAAAATGATCGATCCGTTCGTACTAACTTCCTATGAATATGGGCTTGTTATTGAAGGGGTTGCAGTGACCGTCCTCGGTACACTTGGAGGCGTATTCATGCCAATCGTCATTGGCCTGATCATGAAAGACCCCATTAGATTCATAATCGATGACGACTATATTGAAGCCGTTCAATTCGGAGGCCTAATATTAAAATCTCCCAGCTTTGTAGAAAGGCATTCAAGGGAGGGAGTAACAAGTATCGAGCTGAGCGAAGTAGTGAGAACTAACGATGAAGGTATGGATACTACTACTTACTCTGCTAAACTTATCGGAAACGACGGAGTAGTTATCGGGACTCTACGGGGCATATCCAGCACAGGGGTTGCCCAGGAGATAGCCGAGACTCTCAAAGTCGAATTGTCTAGGAATTTTGATTAATTTTTCCAATTTTGTCACGTGCCACCTGCACTACAACGATGTGCAATCAAGGGCTATGGAAGAATCATGTTTTCCGTAGTCATATGATTGCTGATATCTCTTCGACTATATCGAAGTCAGGGTAGTACTTCAGGTTCTGCCACACTATCTGGCCATCTGGCCCGAGTACCTGAAGGGTTGGTGTCCTGGGATTTCCGAAGGCTTCGTCTAGTGGGACGGTACTCGGCTTGCCCGTCTCGGCGTTCCATGCTACTGCGGATGAGTAAGGCGTCAATACGGGCCATGGAGAATACTGCTCAGACGAGTTGTTCCCGTAAACCTCGAAGAATGACTCTCTGCTTTCGAAACTTGGATATCTCTGGATGGTAATAATGTTCGACTCGTTTGATATCGTTCCATTGGCGATGGATTCCCTGATCATCTCGGTCCACTCATGACAGCCCCGACAGCCAGATGCCGCCCATAGGATGAGTGTGTTCTGGCCCGACGAGTTCTCTAGCACATTGTACTCATCGTACTGGTCCACTTCCCTATCAAGCGTTCTAGCAACGATATTCATCCTGTCCAGTGTGCTTTCGTCGTCTGAATCCGATACTTCGACATCCGACACGTCAGAAATACACCCAGAAAGCGGCAATAGTATGCAGATCATCAAAATCGGAAGCCAGTTCATGGGTGTTTCAGGGTTCATAGAATCATAAAGAGTTGTTTCTGCTAATGCCGTAATTCATACTGAACGGAAAACTATCCAAATCTTTCACATGAAAACTAATGATCAGTAACTTCTAGTTCTTCGAAGACGGCTTATTTCTCACGCAAAATCGTACTACACGATTACGCCAAAATAATACAAGTGTTTATCGTTGAATTTGAATAGCGCTAATCATGCGAAGAGTCGTTCGAATTGTGCCAACTCACTCTGTTATGGAAGGAGGCGGTTTCAAGGTCCGTAGGCCGTATTCCACTAGCGGAATACTTAGTCCATTTCTGTTGTTGGATGAGATGGGTCCCAACATTACTGGACCAGGCGAGGCCGTGGGCGCCCCTTGGCATCCGCACAGGGGATTCGAGACGGTTACCTATCTCCTCGATGGCCGGATGAAACACGAAGATAGTGCTGGAAATAAAGGGGAGCTCAACCCCGGAGACGTTCAGTGGATGACTGCTGGCAGAGGCATTATCCACTCCGAGTTGCCACACGATGAATTCCAGAAAACAGGCGGAAGAATCCATGGCTTCCAGATTTGGGTCAATCTCCCAGCCGAGCATAAGATGATGGCACCAAGATATCAGGAGATTCCAGCTACCGAGTCTCCAACTATCGAAAAAGACGGAGTTTGGGCGAGAGTCATAGCAGGGGAATGCATGGGGGCCTCCTCATCGATCGACACAGTCATACCGATTACACTTATTCACGTAAAGATGAAGGATGGAACCAAGCTCAATCAACAGATAGAAACGCAATTGAACTCGATGATATTTGTTTTTTCTGGCAAGATCGCCGTCTTCAATGAGGCCAGAGAGAAGAAATATCCACAGGTATTGGGACTTGGCATCAACCAACAGGTAAGCGATGGAGAGCTAGCTCTGCTGTCAGAAGGCCCCGAGGTAGAGATCCATTCAAAGGGGGATTCCGAATTCCTGATTCTGGCGGGTCCTGAATTGAATGAGCCTATCTCTAGACACGGCCCATTTGTGATGAATACCAAGGAAGAAATTGAACAGGCATTTAGGGATTACAGAAATGGTACGTTCGCCAACTAGTCCTCACTGAAGTCCTCTTCAGAACTCTTTCTGACTAGCCACAATCCGATGATTAACACGGTTACAGCCAAGGCAACGAGTATGGAAACCATCGGTAATCCTCCCTCTTCCACGCTTTCGACCCATGACACAGTTTCAGAGGAAAAAGTACCTCCTCCGAATGAATCATCCGATACCAGTTGCGTCGGCGTCAGGATCTCACAATCTAGACTATAATCTCCAGTCTCGCCCCCTCTCCAGTCGAATAGCATCTCGCCTGTCTGACCGGCATTCAGCACCAGACCTTGGAATCCACCGATATCGGCATCCAAGCCCGTCTCAACTACATCGCAGGAGATGTAGAAGCTAGCAGGGGCGCTTCCACTGTTCGTGAACGAGGCACGCATTGGCACGGAGCTACCCGCATAGCCCACCGGTTCCGAGACGCCCTCTTCGAGTACGATCTCCAGATTTGACCACTCTACGTGCGGAGTACTATCGCTTACGTACTGTAAGTCATTCCATGAAAGGGGTATGCTGTATCCACCGTAGTCGTCAATCCCAGAGCCATCCGGGTTCCAGCCAGTCCTGTATGAGATTATCTCAATCGTTGCAGACTCGCTCCAAATCGTCCCATTCGACCAGCCAACCTCGACCACTCTCTCTCCGCCTCCATTGACCAAGGCCTCCCCGGAGTCATCGCTGAAAGACTCGAAGGACGTGGATTCAGCAACCCCCATCCCATTGACTTTGAAAACCACTCCTTTGGAGTCGAACACCACCTTCTGATCCACAATCCTCCGTTCCCATCTGTCTGTGAATCCTCCGCTCCCATTGGAATTTTCCCAGGTTATCTCACTGAATCCTGTTCCTCTGACATCATGGTCATCTAGGCTGTTACTGAATGTTGAGTTAGTTATTCGGACGACAGAACCGTCCCCTAGGGATATTATTGGTCCGACTCTATCAAAACTACTATCATTGGAAACAAGGGACCCATTTTCGCCAATGGTTAATTTGGCCCCGGTTAGGTAAGAGCTACTCATACTCATGAGTCCGTTTACCACGATTTCAGACCCTCTAGGACCTGCCGCCATCATATTCATTCTATCAAGGTGAACTCCTTCGATTACTATCTCTGAATTGCCCACCTCAATAATTACCTCTGATACTGAAACCGAGGATTGCCCGTAGCCTATCAAGCCAATCCAAATTTCCTCATCGTCCACATCGCTGAACTCGAATGTGTGACTGCTTCCGTTTAGTGAGATTGGTTCCGAGTCGCCCACAAACGCTTGGCCTCCGTAGTAGCTGACCCCTCCAACGGAATGCATGGTCATGGTGAAATCTCCCTCTATGCCATCATTTGGGACTCTGAATGAGGCCCTGCTTTCTTCATCCCAGTAACCATATCCCATCAATCCATTGCCACAAGCCATTCCGTCTGGGTTCCCAGGCTCATCCCAGATTCCGCATTCGAGCATGGAATTATCCAGATTTAGGATTCCTCCCTCATCAACCGTGATATTACAGGTCAAGTCGACTAATGCGTCTCTGATTGTAAGTACCCCTCCATCCATAATCCTGACGTGATCGTAATCACACGTCAACAAGCCCCCATCTGCCTCCCAAGTTACACTTGTGTCGATGGTGGTTTCATTCTCCTGTGCGGTTGCAAATCCACTCACTACTACTAAGGACATCAACATAATCAATGCCTGAAGGACTGCTAATCTCTTGCTCATAGCTCTAGGGACGGTAGTTGGCAAATCAATGATTTCCCTGCTGAAGTCGGTATTGGGTCAAATACGACGGTTACCAAATCACTCATACACCGGCCACTACTGGGCAGGACGTGGAAACCGTACAGACGCTTTCTGAGTCATTCAATGACTCATCATGGGGCTTCGCACTGAACATAGTCACTGTTCTGCTAATGTACGGCCCCTTCTACCTGGCCAACACTGGTGCAATGCTTTTCGGTAAGTGGATTCCAGATAAGTTCGGCTTCGATAGTATCGTAATAGATCAAGGAAGGACTCTGGGCGATGGATTCAGGGCCCTAGGGGACGGAAAGACGTGGAATGGATTCTTTGGAGGGGCTTTCTTTAGCGGTACCCTGACTCTTCTGACACACCATCTGTGGGGAGGGAGAAACGATGCTGAATCCAGACCTTTCATTGATCCGACCCTCTGGGCGACGTCCGATGACTGGTTTTGGATAGGTGGAGAATGGGGCGCGGCCTTTACCATGGGATTTGTACTCGGGATGGCCTGTATGGCCGGCGATTTGGTTGGATCCTACTTCAAGAGGAGGAAGGGCCACAAAAGAGAGGGCAATGAAAGCTCACAGGCACCTATCCTGGATACTCTGACTTTCGCAGTTGCCATATTTATCACCGCTTTCCTGCTTTTCAAAGGACAAATCATCACCAGTCCGGATTTAGTGGATGAGATAATTGTACTACTGATCTTGACCCCAGTAATTCACAGAGCGACTAATATTCTTGGATTCAAGCTTGGATTGAAGTCAGTTCCATACTGAAAACAGCTGAACAGTAGAGTTATGCCTCGCGTGCCATGCGACCAATCATGACAGCCATGTCAGTGCTGATTATCGGCTCTGGAGGAAGGGAGCATGCCTTGGCAATAGGCCTATCTCAGAGTCCCTCGGTCGGTTCAATTCACACGGCTCCAGGGAACGCAGGAACGGCCACTCTCGGAAAGAATCACCAGATTGATGTCATGGATATCGAGGGTTTGGTCTCTCTGGCACAGGAAATATCTGCAGACTTGGTCGTTGTAGGGCCTGAAGGCCCCCTAGTAGCAGGAATTTCCGACAGGTTGAGGGAAATCGGGATTCCTAGCTTCGGGCCAGGCTCAAAGGGGGCTATGTTGGAAGGATCAAAGATCCATGCTAAGGATCTGATGGCGAAATTAGATATTCCCACCGCTGATTCTGTCAGATTAGAAAAATATTCAGATATCGAAGTTTTTCTACATGGTAATCCCCCCCCATGGGTCATCAAAAGAGACGTCCTTGCAGGGGGAAAGGGGGTTGTGGTCACGTCTGACATTGACGACGCATCGAAATTTATTTCTGATTCCATAGAGGGAGATGGGTTTGTCATAGCAGAGGAATTTCTACAGGGGGAGGAAGCATCCTTATTGGTGCTAATGGATGAATCAGGTTATGTTTGCTTGCCTCCAAGCCAAGACCACAAGAGAGCCCTGGATGGAGATAAGGGGCCCAACACAGGAGGAATGGGCGCCTATGCCCCCGCTCCCATAGTCACTTCGTCAGTGCTTAGGAGGGCAGTAGACGAGATTGTTGAACCAATGCACCATTACCTGAGAAACCAAGAAGACCCTTATCGAGGAGTCCTGTATGTCGGCCTAATGATCGATTCTGACGGGGCTCCCCGAGTAGTAGAGTACAATGTTAGATTCGGAGACCCAGAAACTCAAGTCACAATTCCCCTGATAGAGGGGGATCTAGGAGAGCTCCTCCTCGCCACAGCAACAGGTAACCTTTCCAGCCTATCTCCCTCTTTTTCCGATTCACACTCAGCAACTGTTGTTCTGGCCTCGCAAGGATACCCAGAATCAACCGAAACTGGCAGAGAGATTTCTGGAGCGGACTTAGAGATAAATGAGGGGGTCTTGAGAGGGTATGTTCACTTTGCAGGAGCGTCGATGATCAGTGGCAGATTGATATCCAGCGGGGGCAGGGTGTTGGCGGCCACCGGAATAGCCCCTGATTTAACTCAGGCATTGGACGTGGCCTACCAAATTATCGACTCAATTTCCCTGGAAGGTTCACATTTTAGGACCGATATTGGACATAGGGAACTATCCCGTAGAGAGTAGCTTTTTGATGATATATTTCTCTCTACTCTCTGAGAACGGTTATAACAGAAAGTAAAATCGCGACGTCGCTAGCCTTCAGGCTAAGCAGACGGTGAAACCAATGAACGTAAGAGAAGATGCGAAAGCAGACGGGAACTCCCTGAAGGAACTCGTGCCAGTTTCGGCCATATTGGTCGCCTTAGTGGCACTTTTCCTAGGGTCGGAGGCTTTAGCAAATGGAACAATGGAGAATGACGGGTACCTGCGAATCCTGACCCTCCCACTGGCGGCCGCACTCGCGGCGTCTTTCGGAAGGGTCCTTTCTGTTTCAGAACTCGGGATACCAAGCCATTTCAAGACTGGAGCGTTATCGATTCTTTTCATAGCAGTTTCTGCCATCCCTGAGCTTGCTCCAGAGTTACTGGAAATTGACACCATCGTTACCTTCACATTCACATCTGTCGGAATAGCCACAATGATGCTGGTTAATTCAAACAGGAGGGAGGAGGCTAACTTACTACTAGTGGCAGTGGTGGGATTCTTCCTATCTGCATCCTTGGCCGCATCTACAAGTTTCGGATCAGAATCATGGGCCGGGACAGATGAGGAAATGATTGACGCAGTCAGATCTTCCATGGCTTCAATTTTATTTGCATTCTGGGCTTCATCAATATCCCTCGGCTTGATGGTCGTACTCGGTATGAGGGGGTCATTAGACACGGCTGGAGATGGGAAGCTATTCTCCGGAATCCCCTCATTCGACATTCAAAGCGACTCATCGAGAAAGATGATGTCAGTTTTGGCACTCGTATTTACGGTCCAGTTTATTCCGCTTGTATGGCTATGCTCTATATCCGGAGACACCATTGTAGTAGATGGAGAGGTCGTCTCAAATGCTCTGTTAAAGTACTCCGAACACCAATATCTAGGCTCGGTATGGGCCCTAATGACGGCCTTGGTGATATTCGTATGGGCGTTCTTCCGATCTGAGAGATGGCAGGTTATGGCCGCTTTGGTAGCCGTAAACTGGATTCTTTATTCAGCGGCAAGATTAGTCGAAATCGGTAATCCACTGGGCATTGAAGTACTTCCGGCAAGCTCCGGAGACAGTACTTCCGCGGCTGCTTGGTTCTTCCTGATCTTCTGGTCTAATGTTGCGGCCTACATCCTTTCAATCAGGGGATACTTCGGAGATACGGCTCCTGTTAGGGAGCATAGCGCTATGAGGGCATGGTGGAATGCTAACTACTACGGAATAATGATCTCTCTGGCTTTGTTTGTCTCTCTAGCAATCAGGACCGGTTGGAACGTACTTCCAGCAATGAACGCCACAGGGACTCAGTTGTGGGACATGACTGGAGGTTCTGATCCATGGTACATGAAGAGGGTAATCGATTATGTCGTAGCTGAGAGGAGCCACTTCATCTTCGACTCCGATCGCTCATACCCCATGGGTGTGATCAATCCTAGGCCACCACTTTTCTCGTGGTCCCTTGCTCTTGGTGGACTGGGCCTTAACTGGCTCACAGGATCGTCTCAGGACCAGATGGTCTGGTGGAGCGTATCTGCCATGCCAGCAATTTACGGCGCCCTAATCGTACTTCCACTGGCTGGAATTGCAAGGAGGGTACACAGTGATCTCGCTGGAGTAGTCACCGCGTGGCTTATCGCCCTAATGCCAGGTCACATCGGCCACTCCACATTCGCATTAGCTGATCACGACTCTTTCGCACTGCTGTTCATCTCGATGGCGTTCTACTTTTGGGTAAGGGCCGTCGAGGGAATAAGAGATGAAAGACTATTCAACGAGACCAGTAGAAATCCATTGTACCTGATAGCTGGAATAAGGGAGATGTGGATGAGGAATCCGATGGTGATGTCCTGTGCCACATTATCTGGTATTTCCTTCGCTACCGTAGCATTGGGGTGGAAGGGATTCGTGTATGGTCCAGGAATCTTATTCCTAGCTTTCTCCGTACAAGCATTCCTCAATCTCTTCAGAGGCAGGGATAGCCTTCCAATCACGGCGGCAGCATTGCAGATGCTTCTCACTGCATTCGTGATTCCGTTGCCTTTCTACATGTGGCCTGGATTGGATCTTCTTTTCGACCCCAGCGGTTTCCAACCAATGTTCTACATCATCGGATTCACATTTGCTTTGGGTTGGGTGACCTGTTCATTCAGGGACAAGCCCTGGCTTCTCGTAGTTGGCAGCGGAACTGCTCTCTTCGGTGCTATCCTGCTCTCACTTTACGTCTTACAGGCACTAAACTATTACAATGGATGGGACATTCTATTCACAGGAGGATTCTACTTCTCCAAGAATAAAATATTCGGCACCATCGGTGAAGCACAGGCCCCCAGTAGAGGGGTTCTATTCGCTTCTTATGGTCCGGTAGTTTCCATAATTGCCATTTCCTGTGCAGTATATCTAATCTGGAGAGGAGCTAGAAAGGACCGCCAAAGCCACCTCCTACTAGGATCATGGACAATAGTCGCTGCTTACATGGCTTGGAGCGCTGGTAGATTCATCTTCAACGCGACGCCTGCAATGGCAGTTGTCGGCGGACTCGGGATTGCAATGCTCTGGAAAGCAGCAAATCCCGCAGATTTCCTCAAGGAATATCGCAGAGCTGGGATTGGCAACCCCTCCGCTAGGAGGAGATCGACATTCACGGCATCCAGAAGGCATCCTGGAATACCTGCTCTGATGATGGTTTTCCTGCTAGTTGCAAGTCAGCACGCAACTTACGGCATAGACTCTGGAATTCCTCGTGGAGAAGAGGCGGCTACCGACGTCGACCAGGCTATCTACGAAATAGCCCCAGACTTCCTACGTTGGTCCATTGGAGATTTCTCAATACTTCAGGACGAAGAATATGATCCTGACTCAGGGATGCTAAGGTACATGGGGACCTTCGGCCCAGGTTTCAATGGAGCAGATTGGAATACGGCGTATCAATGGCTTTCTGAACAGGATACAGAAGTCGGCTTCAGTGAGAGGCCTGCCTTTGTCTCATGGTGGGACTATGGTTTCCAGGCTCTCACACAGGGACAGCACCCAACTGTCGCTGATAACTTCCAGTCGGGAATTCCCCACAGCGGGGGAATGCTACTATCACAGGGCCAAGAGGACACTCTAGCAATGTTCATCGCTACTCTAACCCAGGGAGATATGAGGTCAAACTCTGGAGAGATGACATCCGAGTATCAATCAGTATTGCTCGAAAATATGGAACAATTCCAATTGGACGAGTTCCAAACTATCATGTCCATCGGCGTGGGAGACTCCCAATTAGTAATCCAGAGATCTATGCAAGTGGTCGCTAATGATGGATCGGTAGATTTACTCAGAGGATTCCAGCTAGATGAAAATGGAATCCCGTCTTCCGATGAATCATGGGCTGTATACTTTGATACAGAGCCTTATCTGGAAGAATCTAACGAATCAACAGCGAAATCATCTTTCGATGAGGCCAGAGGAAGGGCGAGTGAGTACGACCAAGAAACTACTCACTATATGATTGGAAACTACAGATACACCAGCGATCTAATCGAGGACTTTGACGACGTGTCAACGGGACTCCACAGGCAGAACTCGAAACTAGCGATGGCGAGGGCTTTCCTAGTTCAGGCATTTAGCATGGAAGAATTGGTGGACCTATATCACCAGATTACAACAGAGGTATTCTATGATGTGCAAGACTACGAGGCAGGCCTCGGTGTCACCACTGAGAGGAACAATGATATCAGATATTTTGCAGTAGATAACAGACTCTACCCATTGGGCGGTTCTTATTATGCCGACTACAACTACCATAGGGGACAGACCACTGGGATCTTCCATGCGCCAACTGGATTATCGGGGTTAGATCTAGATGACTACATCTCCACTCTTTATCAGACTCAGAGGGGTGTAGACGGTCCGATTATTCTCAGGACTGCCGATGAATATGAGCAGGAATATCTCAATGATGTAGTAAGGCAGCAGTCAGGTGCCGCAGCCGACGCCAGCGAAATGATACAGATGGTAGACATAGATTACAACCATCAGGACGCTTTCTTCGACACGATGGTTGCTAGGACATACGTCGGATATGGGTCTTCTTCACTGGGCCTACCCGGTGACGCATCACAACCAGCCCCTCACTTCTACATGTACGGCACCCCAGGGTCCTACCTAGAGCCCGGTATCCCTATGCCCGGGGCTATGATGAATCACATGGTCCTGGCGAACTGGTACGAACTTCCTTGTGAATTGAACCAAGATGGGGAGAAGATTGATGATAATTGCAACGATCCTACCATAGGGTCCGCTAACACACAAGTAAAGATTCTGAAGTACTACAGCGGAGCCACCCTTTCTGGAACCGTTGAACTAGAAGGAGTCGGGCCAGTGCCAAACGCGAGGCTCCTCATCGAAAGAGACGCTTTCAGCGGAGAAGAAGTCGCCGATGAGATAACAGGGATGGTGACAGACAGAGACCCTAGGACGTACTGGATTCCAATCGGAACCACGGACGCAGACGAGAACGGAATGTTCGAGTTTACAGTACCCGCTGGAAAAATCAAGGTTACCGCATTCTTCGGAGAGCCCAACTTAGAACAGGCTAGGTCAACAATGATGACAGGTACATACAGTATGACCGAGATCCTCACAGAAGAGAATGAAGAATCCAGGGAGCTAAATCCTGTAACAGGAATTCTGGGTAATGTCTCAGGATCTACATGGCTAACTGAGGAGATTGTAAATATTTCAGCATTCGATGGCCATTCCAATGGGGAGGAAGTAATCGAAATATCGCTATCTGTCGAGTCTGCCCAAGCTACCGGTCAATTAGTCTGGGCATCTATCGAAGAGTACGATGGAACGGCCATCACAGGGTCCACGGTAGAACTGGTGCCACAGTGGGACGAGATTGATATCTCCCCATACTACGCATCTACTTCTGATGGTGAAGTCTCCGGAGAGGGACTTTCATTCAATGGAATCGGGCAAGTAGAGTTCACAGGACAAGGAACGGTTCAGACAACATCGATCTCAACTATCACAGATTTCACTGGAAACTACACGCAGGAGATTAAGCATAATCACACCCTTGTCGGAGAGGGGCTATTCGAAGGACGGGGTTCTCTCAGCGGTACAATCAACTTCAACTCAGATGAAGACTCACAAATTTCAGAATGTGGGGATAATGACACTATGCCAGAAAACCTCTCGTTCTGCGAGTTATCCTCAGGCGCCCTCTTGATAGATGGGTCAGTAAACGCCACTGGAAGGTACACTTCTAACGGGTCCACAGAATTTACCCAGAGACTCAGCCACTCTTCACTGGTGGGATCAGGGATCTTTGAGACCGATACTTCCGAAGAGTTAGATCACTATGGGACAATAAACGGTACCGGAAAATTCTCCGGAGATGGAATATTCAGTGGACCTATGGTCCAAGCAGGTACGTTCCATCTTAGAGACATGATTCCTGGAATTTACTCTGTAACCGCTATCCTCGATGATGGGACCAGAGTTGAGCTAGATGACTCATTCACCGTCCCATCCGCGATTAATCAGGTACAGAAGATTGACATCCAAGGCAGTTTAATCAGTGGGAAGCTAATCAATTCGTCAGGCGAAGTAGTTGACGGCTATGCAGCTTTACTAGATGACTCGTCAGAGTTTGAGGACGCAACAGCCGACTGTGCAGACTCGGGACACGCTCCATGTAGGATGTATCCGAATGAAATGGGAGACTATGGAGTCGGCCCCCTTCCTCCTGGAAATTACTCAGTAGCAATCGATGTAGACCAAGACGGATTCTTCGAAATAATTGAAGAGTTCCCATTCGATTCTGAGATTTATGCAAACGTATTGGTCCCATCTCCTATTCCAGAGATGTTCGACCTCAATTTTGAGATGATCAATGAAGGTTCGAACGTTCCCGATCTGAACGTTTCACTTTCCAAGGCAGATGGAGACTCTATGCCCGTGAGCGCAATTTATTCTGTAGAAGACGGAGAATACCAAATCGAGCTTACACCGGGCGAATGGATAGTAGACTATGCCCTGTCCGACTCCAAGCAGGTCTGGGAAGAATTCGAAGTTTCGTCTGACATGAGTATGCAATTTGAATTCGTAACCAGTGTAGAAGTTACAGGAACGGTCTACTACGAAGAGAACTCCTCAGCATCGTTCAATCCAGATGATGGAAAGGTCATTGGAGCAGATACCGTGATCAGTTTCGTATGGGAAGGATTCTCTACGACTGCTATGACAAATGAATCAGGCCAGTTTACAGTAACTCTCCCTGAAGGAGCAGTAGTTGATGCTACTGTAGAGGGACTGATAGCCGGCTTGGTCAACGGTACTAAGTTCACTGTCTCGACTGGAATGGAGGATATTGTAATGGTAGCCACACCTGGAACGAATGTTTTCGGTCTAGTCAGTGTCTCAAGAGCGAATAACTTCTACTCCTCCGACCTAATCGGTTGGCAGCAACTAACGGTGACAGCTCAAAACGAAAACTATGACGTCACATGGAGAAAATCAGTGGATAATCTTGGAAAGTTCCAGATGATTCTCCCTGATGGGGAATGGACATTCGAGATAGTTGACTCGGACATCGCCTACTCTCCGGTGACCAAGTCCATAGATTCTGAGAACTTCTCTGTAGAGATGATACTCTCCCCTCCCAATGGGACACTTTCCCTTGAGATGTTTATGGATGATTCAGGAGATCTAAACTCCTCAAATGGTACACCAGTATCATATGATTTCGAGATTGTACCATCTTCTCAGGCAGGCATGGGCAAGAATGTAACATATGACGGATCTGAGTGGATCAGTGAGGGACTAGCTCAAGTCTCACTCGAACCGGGATCTTACAGCGTGATAGTATCCATTTCCGATGCCACAGAAGGCGATCTATTCGGAACCATGCTGTCTTCGCAAGTAGTACCTTTCGATATTCCTCTTCAAGGAGGATCAGTGGACAGGATTGCCGCTTTCTTACCTGAGTGGAGAGTTAGTGTCTCACTTACAAATCAGTTCGGAGGAGTCCTCTCGAATCAGGACTTCAAACTAATTAACACCGAAACAGGATGGACACAGACGCATACAACAGACGCCAACGGAAGCTGGGCCGATCACATCATTCAGGGTGATTGGATTTTGAGTGTAGAATCTCTCATTAACAGCGAGGGGGCAACGGAAACACTCAGGGCACATATTGTGTCATCACCTGAAACCGCATCGACAGATCTCTCCCTTTCGACGATTGAGGCCGCATCGGTTTCAATTAGCCTGACTGAGACTTTAGGGGCACCACTCGAAGGAAAGCGAATTGTGGCGGCATCAGATGAGGGGCTCGGAGAAGTCGACTTAACTCCAACGAACTCATCCGGGATTTCCGAAATACAGTTATTCCCTGGAAACTGGATCATGTCAATGGAAAACGAGGAAGACGGCATAATGTGGATTCTCGAATCTAATGATGTAGTACTTTCATCCGGAGATAACGGGCAGTTGAATTTCACAGCTGATCGATTCGCAGAAGTCAGTGGTAATGTCTTCTGGGACTTGAACGATAACGGCGTTTACAATATCGGAGAAGGGATCAACAATGCTACTTTCGCCATCCTTCCAGGAACTTGTGACGAAAATTCATCCAGCGATTCTACAGTCGTTCAAAACTCAGATAATTCTGGGGCTTGGTCATCATTCGAGGCCGTAGGGGGTGACTACTGTCTAGAGGTATCAGCAGAAGGATTCTCCGACATATCTCAAGAAATCGAGCTAGGAAACTCTTCCTTGGAAATAGACTCGATGATGATGGCTGAATTAGTTCAGGTAGGCGGCCAAATTTCGTTTATCGACGCGGATCAATTCTCATCAGTCTCAGACACATTGCTGCTGGAGTTAATACCAACATCTGATTACGTCAGAGATACAATCTCTCCGGTAAAGACGATCGTGGACGGAGATTGGAATGGAAACTGGACTGCCTCAGTCGAACCAGGCGAATGGATAATCAGAGCTTTCTCAGAAGAATTAGGCTTGGTGGCCATGTCTATGGTCAAGGCCGAAGTAATAGATGGGGGTTACTCAGACATGGATCTAGCTACGGGAGGATGGGCACTGATTGAGACGCAATGGTTCGATTATGAGGGCGTGTCAATGACTCTGGCAGACATAGATAAACCCGAACTAAACATCAATCTAGGAGCTGGTATTTCTTGGATCGCAAATCTTGATGAAGAGGGATCGATTAGGGTACTTCTCCCGAGTGGGATTATTGATGTCTCAAGTGAATTCACTACCTTACAGAGAGGATTGAACATGACTTATTCCGGAGGTCAGGCAATAGGCGTGGAAGCTAGTCAGGAGACCCCGGCCATAACAGTCTCCCATTCTAGGATACCATTCCGAGATCTTTCGTTGAATGTGATAGGATCAGTAGGAGGGGATGTAGGCCATGATGGCGGAATTTCAGATCTACTTGTAACTAAAGATAACGAATCAATGGGATTCAATCCTGTGGAGTTCACCCTCTCTGCTGACTATCTTGGCCATGAGCCTCTGGATACATTCTCTGCTCAGGCCACTGTACCGGGTACTGATGGTTCAGAATGGCAGGTTGAGTTCCATAACGGATCAGGAGTGTGGAACACCTCGATGTCCTTTGACTTGGGATTGGATAATTCTCTCAGTACCTCTGACATCCATGTCAAAGTTACACCTCCAAACCAATCAGTTGCACATTCATTGACGCAGGGACATTCAATTATCCTAAGCTTCTTCACATCAGGCGGGTACTCTGAAGAGATTAACGTAAAGGTCAGGATACCACAAATCCATGACTTCTCAGTAGTCTCATTAGATCCGCTCTACGGAGTCTCTCCGGGTGAGGAAATACAGATACCTCTGCAAATCAGAAACGATGGAAACGGAGACGACAGGTATGTGTTTGATTTCGACGACTCAGAGTTACCCGATGGGTGGGAGAGAACCGGGTCTACTTCTCATACTCTACCTCCATTTACTACCACTACTCACAGCATCAATGTGATCGCACCAGATAATGCAACAGGCGAATACACGATATATGCTACTGTAGCTGACAAAGCAGGAAACTCTTACCCAGAGATAGAAATCAATGTTGCCATATCCAATCCAGTGATCTCTATCACATCCCAGCAACTTCTCTCGGGAGGAGACAATGCAGTTTCTAACAGAGTCAACTCCTGGGTCGTTACTGTTGCCAATGAGGGGCTTGTCGACGCAGAGGATGTTGAGCTAAATGTAATACTCTGCAATGACTTGACTTGCCAAAGTGAGGTAATAATGGATACCGAGCTAGGTGATGTTCCAGCCAACTCAGTAGTTAACTTCGACATCAGACTGGACCTAGACGGGATCGATCCTGGTAACTACTACCTTAACTTGGAGATCAATGAATCTTCGGTAGAAGGCGAAGTGGTACCATTCGAACCAAATCAGGGAGGGAGTGTCAATCTAGTAGTTTCTTCACCTGCAGTGGAGTCTGACTCTAGTTGGATTGGCTACATCCTAGGGGGGCTAATCATTGCCGCACTGGCAATGCTGACAAGACCCCGCTCAAGAAGGCCAAACGCTCCATTCTGAACACACTGGTATTTATGTGGCAGTTCCACAGGAACCAATAGAATGCCTGCCCTAGATAGATTGGAGCTCATGCCCGAGCCAGAGGATCCTAGGCTACTCACTACCGTTGACCCTAGAGCACCAGGATATCCAGGTTCTGCCTATGGGATGTCCGATGAAGAGGCTAGAAGACTTCGTTGGCCCTTGGATCCGCTAAAGGAGGCCTTGTGGCCTTGGGGAGCAGTATTCTTCTCACTGGGAACTGTCGCTCTTCTACTAGCTTGGCCTTTTGTCGATTCCTACTTGGCCCCACTTCTCCCAGATTCAGAGTGGGCATATGAGTCTACGGGGATAAGGGAGCTTCAGGATGGAGGTCTGACTGGCGAAGGGGTATCAGTTTGTATTGTAGATACTGGTATGGATATACGCCATCCAGATCTCTCAGGAATAAATTTGGCAGGTTTCAGAGATTTCTTTGATGAGAGTAACCAAGAGGTTAAAGACGTAGGATCAGAATTCCACGGCACCATGATGACAGGGATTTTGGCTTCCAACGGTACCTTCCTCGGAGCCGCTCCCGGGGCTTCTATTTCCATTGCTTTGGCACTTGGCCCGGAAGGATCTTCCGGCCAACAGGATAGAGTCTCGCTGGCAATTAGGTGGTGTAGGATTACTCAAGAAGCTGATATTATCAGTCTTAGCCTTGGTTCAGACCCAGGTCAAGGAATGGGTATCGAAACTGAGACAGTAACCGCAGTTCAAGAGGCTCTAGAAGAAGGAATCTTCGTCATAGCAGCCGCGGGAAACACCGGTTCAGAATCTTCTGATGTATCCGTGCCTGCAAATATTCAGGGCGTAATAGCCGTAGGGGCGTACAGAAGTTCGGGGGATATTTGGGGAGATAGCGCTTCAGGTTCCAACATCGACCCTTACAGTGGACAGCCAAGAGAGTATCCTCATCAGAAGCCTGAGATTATAGCTCCAGGAGTGAACATATTTTCCACATCTTCCACAGAACTCGATCCGCCCTACGCATATTCATCAGGTACTAGCGACTCTACCGTCTTTGTAACTGGGGCTCTGGCGCTTATTCTGGAGCAATATGGAGACGCCATAGCAGGGGAAGACGGAAAAATAGATCTAGAGGAGATGAGCATGGTAAAGAGGGCACTAGCTAACTCAGCAAACCAAGACCCCTCTTCCTCGGGGAACCATAGCTCTAGATTGGGATACGGGTCCCTGAATTCGGTTGAATGGGCTAACCAACTCTCTTTTGAGCTTAATATCGACGTTCAGTAATGGACGTCACATACAATTGAGCGATAATGGATTCTGATGACCTAACAATCTTGTTTCCTCTAACATTATATCCGCTCCCGATACCCCGTGGCTATGGCCCGCAGAGATAGATTGAGCTCGACTATTCTAGTAATGTTGATGCTAACCAGTGTTTTCATCGCACTAGTAGGCCCCGCGTCCCCTGTAGCCGCTTCGAATGAGACCACTTCAGGAACAATAACTGGAACCGAGTACTGGCAAGGAAACCATGTACTTACAGGGGACGTAGTAATCTCATCTGGAGCTAAATTGGTCATCCAACCCAGTACTAATGTGATTTTTCCAAACGGTACCCATTTGGATGCCAGGGGTAGCCTGTGCATAGGAGTGTCTTCTTGTGGGGCCAGCGGAAACGCTAATTCTGCTCAGAAAATCACATTCAGCTGGGAGGAACCTGAAAATTCCAGTGCCCAAGGTGAATGTAATGGAATTTCGCAGGGACAATTCGAAATTACGATCACCGACCCTTCCTGCTATGAAGGGCTTATCATCAGAGACTCAATTGACCTGTCACAGTCCGGAATCAGGCACACTACTCTAGATGGTGCATGGGGAATTCCACACTTTGTCGATAACCAAAATGGATTCAAATATGCCGCCCTAGTTCTAGATGGGGCTAGTCCCACACTGACGGAAATGGAGTTTATCGATATCAACTCCAGTAGCGTTCTAACCACGGGACTCGCTCAACCAGAGTTCATCGGAGGGCAGTATACCGTAGGGAATGATGATGAGAGTGGAGTGGATGGTCCTGCAGTTCAGATATACAGCTCCGGAACCCCTATCACTCCATTGATCATGTCTTCGCCAGATCTAATCGGTTCTGATAATGGATGCGGGAATAATGCTGGAGGCAAGCCAACTGTCTGGGTCGAAGACGCATTCATTGAGATTGATGATGCAGAGATAGGAGTCGGGGATTATGGGATTTCACTGAGATATTCTTCTGGTTCAGTAACCAACTCAGAGATTTCCGTCAACTGTAACGGTATTGATATTTACAGTCTAAAGAGCGTGGGACAGATTGACTATTACAATACAATCACAGGAAACGAGATTGTTACGAATGACAGAACCCCAATCACTGTGTATGGCGGGGCTCATGCTTTTATCAGAGATAACGAACTATCGGGAGCTGGAAGTGGAAGTGGTATTGCCGTCTTCTCCAGCTATGCGGAGATAACGAACAATGACATTGGACCAATTGGCGGGTGGAACGGACTCTGGATGTACGGGTCTTTTGATGTAATTGCTGAAAATAATACGATCTTCGACACTAATAGGGAGGCCATTATCGCTGGAGAGTACGGGAGCAACGCTCCCGCTCCGAGCGCGTCTAGGGCGTTCCTTGCAAACAACACCATTTCATCTTCTGGCCAAGGAGATTGCACCAGTAATATCCACTTCAACGGGCAGTTCACCTGTCCTGCAGTGATGGCATACAGGTCCGGACTGACAATGTATGACAACGAAATTAATTCCGGAGGCGAGTCTGATGGAATCAGGTCGATCGGAGCGTTGCTGGACATCAGGAGGAATACATGGAACGCCGCGGGCTCAGGAGCCATAATCAAACACTATGATTCAGGATATGCAGGAGACCAACAATACGGGTCTCTAGCTTTCTTCTCTGAGAATACTTGGAATGGAGTGGGTACTACCTACAATATCACGAAGAGCTCAGTAACCGTACAATCGGAATCTATCCCCAGTCCCCCCACTGGACAGTTTCCAGTGATTCTCTCGTGGCCGGATCAGGAGGCATGGCCAGCCAATGGTTTCCAGAATGGGATCATACCCACAGACGTTCAAGAGTGCTCCAACTGTGATAATCTCACGCCTAGGAATTTCCCACTAGCGCTTTCCATGGATAATAACTCCACAGTGATGACTTTTGCTGGTCTGGCCAATCTAGACAGGTCATCTATCTCAATCCAAACCCAACCGACTCCCTATGCAGTACAGGTCAGAAGAGCCGAGCTAGTCAAGTTCCAAGCTCTGGTTAACGGAGAGAGGGTCCCGGGTGCCAGTATCCTCATCGAGGACGCTCTCGGGAACGATATGTATGATATCGATACCCTTTCCGATGGATATACCCCATGGTTCGCCCTCCCCTCGGACTTCCACCTTGACTTCAGAGGATTGGGAGGGGGCGACAACCCAGATGGATTCGCAGATGACGAATTCGAGGACTCCTGCTCAGATGGAATAGACAACGATGGAGACCTTCTAATGGACGCGGACGATACTGATTGCGACTATACTGCAGGTACTAGAGAGCTCTCTCTATACCGATTCACCGCCTATAAGTTCGGATTCGGATTGGATAGCGGACAATTCACATTAGATGACTCTTCATACCAGGGAACTGCGAATCTACTAAATCTGGTGCCCTCTGTTTCCGTCACACAAGACCAAGGCCACTCTTTCAGAAAGGTAGTGAATATCACTGGCAACGCTCATGATGGAATTCTCGCCTCATTCTACCCAAGTGATGAAATGGCACAGTGGGATCAGAAAGGATTCGTCCATTCAATCGAAGTTAGAGACCCATTCACAAGCGGTTGGTCAGATGCACAACTTGCCATCGACTCATCTGGCTCACAATATGGGGAAGTAACTAGTACTAACCATCCTTTCAAAGAATGGTACTATGAATTGGATATGTCTCAAATGGCCGAAGGAGACTATGTTTTCCAGTTCCGAGCATTCGACGGAATCGACTATAGCCCGATTTCCACTATCACCATCAAGCTCAATTCTCAGGCCCCTACTGTCTCGGTAAGCTCTCCAAGTCCATTCTCTACTCACTCTGATGACACAGTGACATTCGAGGGTGCTGCCTATGATTACTACGGGTGCCCTTCACAATGTGGCAAGGATATCACTGAGATTTATTTCCAAATTGTGGGTCCCAATTTCCAAGTTGTTACACCTGTCTCTGGAGGTACAGCTTGGTCATGGACATGGGACTTCAGTGGCCAACCCCGAGTAGTGGCGGACTATACTTTCAAGATATGGGCCTCAGACTCCGACTTCTGTAATGGCGTGATAGATGAATGCGTTCCCGCGGAGCTCACCCTCACTATAGACAATTCAAACAGCGCTCCTTTCATCAGTATCTCCGAACCCAAGGAGTCAGACAGAATGTCTGTTTCCGAAGATTCAGTTTTCGAGGGAGTAGCCAGGGATAATGACAATGAGGTAACTAGGGTCGATATCGAAGTTCTCGATACAGCAAACGGAATGATTGAAGTTCACTCTGAATCGGTCATCGAGTTCGATTCAAATGGCGCATTCAGCTCAATATGGGATTCAAGATCACTAAGGCACAATTCCGAATACCAGATTAGGATGAGATCATATGACGGATTTGACTATAGCGAATGGAAGTCAGTCAATATCATCGCAGACAACCCTCCAGATGCAGGAAATAGACAACCCGTTTTTGATCAGTCAGGATGGGTAGAATCAGTAACACTATACTGCGAAGAAAACTCACAATCAGCTGATAGATGTACTACTTTCGAAATCAATTTACTGGATTTCTTCGCAGACCCAGATCCTAACCAGGAGCTCATCCTATCAGTTTATGATGACGAAGAAGTAGCCTCAGATGACGAATATCCAGTAGTGATATCAGTATCTGCAGATGGTGTCGCCAGGTATAACCCAACATCGATGGCCTTCTTCGATCCAGAGATATCTGGATGGACAATTAATGATGTAGTATTTGTCGCATCAGACCAATTCGGGTCAAAGGCAAACTCAATACCAATGAGCATCGAAGTCATAGCAATAGATTTCGAGGTTGATGTACCCCAGGAAACAAGTATTTCAGAAGATGAAACGGCTATCTTCTCTGGCATCGGCCTTCCGGGGAGAACTGTCACGGCTACAATCGGAGGTATTCCAGTAAACAATACTGTTGTTTCAGACGACTCAACATGGACTATGGGGATACCTGGATCTCGAATTTCTAGCTCTGCTACTCCTCAGTTCATGTATGGGGGTCTCGAATATGACGGTTCAAAGATCACTGTAAGCGACCCAGACTCATCTAATACCTCATTCTTGGTAATCATCGTGATTATTGTAATTCTAGGAATGGCAGGTTTTGCGTACTTCTTTATCGAATTTGAAGACGACTCCGAGCCTGAGAATAACTACAACAAGAAAGAGAGGCCAGATGGGGGAGAAAGCAGGTTTGTCAAGGATGACGACCATCCGGGATGGCTTTGGGATACAGAAAAGGAAGAATGGGTCGAAGAAAAGTAGCATTTCCCTTGAATAGCCCCTAAGCTTCCATCACGAACATTATTGAATAGAAGATGTTGCTAACATAATTATGCCAGTCACACCCGTGCCCAAGCCCGGAGTCCAAGAGAGGATACTTCTTCACCTCAGGGACTATGTGGACCATGCCAATAAAGTCGAAGTTCCCTTTGCACTTTCCCAGATGGGTATTGCAAATGCAGTTTCAATTGCCAGGTCCAATGTCCCAAGGGCCATTTCTGGCCTGAGGGAACAGGGTTATCTGATCGAGAAACAAGCACATGTCACCGGGGTTTCAAGGAAAAGGAAGGCATACTTCCTAACCGAAGAGGGAGCTAAGCTAGCCGATGATATCTGGTCCAAGGTCGGGATGCAAGTAGTCCGCGTGATTGGAAGGGATGGTAGAGCATCAAATATGGAGTTATCACAGGCTCTAGAGGGCACAGAATTGCCTCTCAGGCACGTTGATGTTATTCGATATCTGGATGATTCTGGAACCATAGATCTTTCAGTTTTATCTGCCGACTTGATTGAAAGAGACTTATCAAAACATATTGAGAAGCAATTGGTAACCTCACTGAGCGACCTACCAAGGACTAGGAGATTTTACGGAAGAGAAATGGAACTAGAAAATATGGTTAATCTCCTGGAGCACCAGTCAGGGTCAATACTTGTTCCCGGGATAGCAGGCATAGGTAAAACCGCACTTTCCGCCAAGCTAATTGAGAGCTTTACACATAGAAGAAATCTTCTTTATCACAGATGTCAAGATTGGGAAGGGGCGAGGGCATTCTTAGAGGCTATTTCAGAATGGCTATCTGCAATGGGGAGCGATGACCTATCAGACTATCTTGCATCTACGCCCGTTCCTCAGCCCCAAATGGCAGTCAACTTAATCTCCGATGGACTAGAATCTTCACCATCTCTAATTGTAATAGATGACCTCCATAAGGTTGGAGATGAGACACTAATTTCGGTACTAAGGTCACTTTCATTGAAAATACCAGAGTTAGAAAATGTTGGACTGGTGATGTTCTCCCGATCATTCAGGATGGTAGTTCCAGAATCTGACTCTTCCGGGAGGATAGTAACTCTGGTAATGCCACTCGATGGGCTCGATCAGGAAGCTAGTAGGAAAATACTTACTACAATGCAGGATATTGAGATGCCTCAATTCCTGCATATTCATAGCTTATCTAGAGGTCACCCACTAGTACTCGAGCTGATAAATAGGGGTAGTGTAGGAGGTACATTCCACGAAACTCTAGAGGCATTCGTAGAGAAGGAAATTTTCAGTAGACTTTCCGGTGCTGAAAAGAGATTATTGGGGGCTATAGCGGTATTCAGGGAACCTATGCCCCTCGAAGCAATATCTGCAATCGACATGGAAACAGATCTTTTGGACGATCTAGTGGAAAAAGGCCTGGCCAGACAAGCAGATAGCGAAAACTATGATGTTCACGATTTAGTCAGGGAATTCCTAACTAGATCAATGGAAGACTCACTAAAGCAATCGTTACATGCCAATGCGGTTGAATGGTACAGGACTAGGAAGGATGACCCATCAGAAAGTATAGAGCATATTCACCACCTTCATGAATCAGGAGATATTGAGGGCCTTGCTTCGGCATTATCCGAGGAAGGTCACAAGCTAGTCAAGGCCGGACACATCGAACTCCTCGGTATTCTCAGGGTCCTCGAGGCCAGGCTATTCGGACCTAGGACCAGATTTGTAATTCATGAACTCACGGGAGACATACTTTCTGTCCAAGGGAAGTGGGATGAGGCCGAGGGACAATACGACATGGCGCTTCCTATAGCCGTTAAACACAAACTAACCACCCCTCTCGCAAGGATTTACTCATCCAGGGCAGATTTAGCGGTTAAGAAGGGAGAAATGGATACTGCACTCTCCTTACACAAGAAAGCGTTGGAGATGCAAATAAAACTCAGAGATGCACAGGGCGCCGCAAGATCATACAACAATATGGGGTATATCTTCAGACGTCAACGAGATAACAAGAGAGCATTAGAAGTCTATGGAAATGTGGAAGAACTATTGAATTCCGAAGACTCATCAGACCTAACAGAGGCAAGAATCAGACTGGCTTCGGCTTTTCTTGAGATGGGTGAGATGGATAGGGCACGTGATCATGCCATGACGGCTCACGATGAAACGGCGCAGAACAATCAAGAAAAGCTACATGCTAGGTCAAGGGCTGTTCTAGGTAGATACTATGCTAGGATAAAAGATAATGATTTGGCCATGCATCATTATTCCGGTGCTTTAGAAATATTATCGGATCAATCTGACCCTAGAAGCGCGGTGGAAGTAGAGATGCTACTCGGACAAGTCCTGAGTGATGCAGGAAGATCAGATGAAGCCGCACAGCACTATCTCGATGCTTTATCGATCGCAGAGGCAAACGACTTCAGGATGATGCAAGGAGAGATTCTCTCCAGACTGGGGGAAGTGGAGAGTAATAGATCACAGAGGATGGACTACCTACAGAGGTCCTTGGTAGTATTCAGAGAGCTTGGTGCGGTCGACAGGATGAGGGATGTTCAGAACTCTGTCCACAGGGTAGTAATGGGCCATTAATTCAGGCCGAAATCTTCTCCGAATCAACTTGGCCTATCCAGTTGCTAAACTCTGGTCCGTCTTGTTTAGATATTGACAAGCTCCCCTTGAAATTATCACAAATCTCCATCAGAACCTCACTCTCTGCTATATGGGGAAGATTGTTACTCTCAGAAAGATGGCACAGCACGATACTACTCAGCTCGGGATGCACAATCTCACTAAGTGCTGAAGCGGTCTGTGAATTGGAAAGATGCCCTCCTCTGCCAGATATCCTCCTTTTCAGAGAATCTGGATAGTTTCCCCTCATTAGACGGGCATGGTCGTAGTTGGACTCAATGGAAATATGGTCGCATTTCCTGAGGTGAGAAGACAACTCAGCGGTGACCTCACCCAAATCAGTAACTATGGCCGCCCTTCCGCCTTTATCATCACAAGCTATTACTGCTACATTATCAGCATCATCATGAGGCACGGGAATAGTCAGCAAACTAATGTCAACACCAGCATCAATTCTTTCCAGCTCGGAGAATACCAAGAGGTCATCCGAGTCCCCCCATTGCATCCTTTTAGCAGTCTCTGCATTACTGATTAGCCTCGCTCCCCACTTCTTTGCAGCTCTCTTGGCAGACTTAGAATGGTCAGAGTGATGATGAGTAACAAGTATGGAGTCTATATCTGTTGGATTCACTGATAGTTTATCTAATCTAGACTCTGTCTTCTTTAATGAAAACCCACAATCCACCAGAACATTAGATTCGCCTGTAGACAAGAGAACAGAATTCCCTCTGCTTCCACTTCCTAGGTGAGTAATCTTCATCCCAGTGACTCCGAGCTTACGGGGATAACGACGACCTTTGAACAAATCCTATGATAATTATCCCCCAAGCTCATTTATTGATTAATCGGCCCTTTCGGAACCATATATTTTGAGTCAATGTCCGAACGACGCTCCATCACCATCATAAGTCAACCGAGGACGTTGAAGGCTACCTAGATGGGGCTTTAACATGAGGAGGAAGCAGACAGCGGCCTTTATGGTACTACTTTTGCTCAGTAGCCTCGCTTTCGTTTCTCAAACTAGGCCGCAGTCCCCGGTCGACTCTACAAATCCTACAGATGCGGAAGGAGGAGCTCCTCCAGCCACAGATGCAGACGAAGATAGAATCCCCGATCAGTATGAGGCGATATATGGGGGGGACATAGTTATCGATACTCCCGAAGGGAGCTTTGAGGTACTTGGTTTGGATATGAACAATGGTACTGATAATATGTCTGATCATGATAGAGACGGAGCTGTAGCCCTGTTGGAGTACTGTTGGCCGTATACTCTCGACAAATGCTTTACTGACAGACTTTCCCTAACAGGCAAGCCTCCTGAATTGACAGAATCAGGAAATAGGGAATATCTGGACCCCACCTCGTCTGATACAGATGGAGACGGACTCCCAGATGGATATGAGATTCATATGTGCACTGAAGGGGGACTGGGTTACCTCAATGCGACTAATGCATGGACCTGCCTCTGGTTCGATCCACTAGATCCATCTGATAGTACTGAAGATATTGACAGGTGTGATGATTTTAGTTTTGGCTGTGGAGACGGCTTTGATGTCAATAGAGACGGGCATATCGATGTTACCGAGAGATACTCAAACTCAGAAGAATACTCTTTCGGAACTCCTGAAAACTGGATTACAGAGAGAGACGGTCTTTGGTGTTCAGGGACAATTCCAGGAATGAGTGAAAATGCCTGTCAGGAATCAATTGTAAGGCCGACAGGGGACGATGGGTGGCTAGGTACCGATCCTACACGCTCAGATTCTGACTACTACTCCTGGTCTGATCTATTGGCAACTGGACTTATCATTCCTGGTGATGGAATTCCAGATGGGTGGGAAGCACACTACGGACTTGATCCAAGAAACGCTAGTGATGCAATATTGGATTCTGATAACGATGGCTGGGATGCAGATAGGGACGGTTACGTGATTCCAGATACTTCTACCGCTACTGCCGCATGGGGCGAGGCGTTCAGTAATTACGAAGAGTACATGGTTTACTATGACGAAGGATCTTGGGTAAAACCAGGAATCAGAGGAACTGCAGTAACCAGTCATGATGGAACTGTACTAACTTTCGATCAATCTACACAGACCCAATTAGTTGATGCGGCAGTACACACGATGATCAAAGATATTGAACAACAGAGAATAATTGTCGGTTCCAAATATGGAGTAACTACACTAGATCCATTCGGCGAAATATCCTCTCTTCACAATCTCCGACCTGGTGTAGAGATGACCTCGATGGTCAGGTGGTCTCCCGGAGGCAACTCAGACTTCTTAGTTATTGGAACGAACCTTGGGATTCATTGCGTTTCAATGGAAAACGGCCTCCCGATAATGTCATCCCTTTCTGAATCTGAAATGGGTCACGTGGTATCGATGATAGAACTAGACACGGGTAGCGATAATCTGGATCTAATGGTTTTCGGGCATCAGAAGGCATGGACCGTCAGCGTATCTGATGAAGGCTCAGGAGGGGATTGTTGGAGCGGAGGAAGATCCGTAAGTGTCGGACAAGAAATCCTCAGCTCTCCAATGACAGAGGTCCTTTCTGACTCGGAGGTATCTGCCAATGATGCCATCCAAGTTCCAATACAAGGAAGGGGCCCTCTGCTGATGGTAGCCACTGATTCGGGACTGATCGCATGGAACACTACAGACGGAGTTACATCTGCAGGCGAACCATGGTGGGTCTTCGACATCGAAGACGCAGAGACATTCGTAAGAATGGCCGATCTACTAAACGAATCCAAATCCGCGGTCGTCAACGTATTGGAGCCAGCGGGACCAATTCTAGATAATGGGGATCTGGGAGAAGTTACAGGAGTTTGGATGGGAACAGCAGGAGGGCTACACCTGATTGACCTATCTATTTTCATGCAGATGCCAAGATCCTCCATAAGTAACGATAGAATGTTCAATTCAGATCGTTGGACCGAAGGTGCGAATGATATCAGATCAGTTTTGGCAATTGACGGAATGGTTGTTCTAGGTTCTAGGGACGGAACATGGTGTCTCGAAGGAGGACACACAGGCGTCTTGGGCCCCTACATCAATCAAACCAGAATGCCGGGACTAGTCACCAACCTAATTTCAATGGAAAACGAAGATGAAGATTGGATTTTCTCAGGATCTTCACCTGGTAGATTCATGAATATCATGCCAATAGACCCATTATCGGACGACTCAGATTTTGATGGAATGCCCGACGGCTGGGAATATATTCACGGTTTAGATCCAACAGACCCCTTTGATAGGGAGAGGGATGCCGATGCTGATGGAGTCAGCTTCCCCTTGATTGATGGGACTATATTTATCCGTGAGTGGAGTAATTTGGAGGAGTTTAGATACGTAAACTCTTCACAATTCGGTACAAATGGAACTGATCCAAGAAATATTGACTCTGATGGAGATGGCCTTACCGATGGAGAAGAGTACTGGGGTTGGTTTTTGGACTCAACATCATTTTCATGCCATTATCTGAATGATGACTATGTTTGTGACGACTCATCATCACAATCGGAGACCGTGCATCTCGAAGGATGGCTCGGCTCAGGCGCAGGAGGGGGTACAGACGGCCCAACAGACCCCACCAATCCAGATACCGATGGAGACGGAATGCCCGATGGATGGGAGATCGAGAATAGGAGATGGATTGGAGACATATACACTGGAGGAAATCTTTGGACACTAGATCCAAGAGATCCAAACGATGCAGAAGAAGATGCTGATGGAGACGGACTGTCGAATCTATGTGAGTACAAGTGGGGAGAGATAATTGACGATGTCATTAGAGAAGGCCTGCCCTCCCACGGAGAGTCAAATGAGTCGGCACTGTCGTGGGTGCCAACAGATCCGAACAATGTAGACTCTGATGGGGATACTCTTCCTGATGGCTGGGAGGCGAGATATACTTGCTCTTGGAATAAGGATAACAAGGGAATCAATCCACTGAATGGGTCAGACGCACTTAACAACCCCGACGGTGATGGTTATGATATCAACATGGACGGTGTACTATCAATGGATGAGCAACTGGTAAATTGGCTCGAGTACCATCTGAAAGATCAGATAATATACAACGATGCCACAGAGTCTGGAATGGAATTCCCTAATGGATTCGCCACAAACCTGTCACACTCTTCATGGCAGGGACTCGCTCCAGGCTCCTTTGGCGAGTACACAAGTACGGCATACCTCAGCTTAGTCAATGGAACTACTGTGGAAGACGTCGGCTCTGGAAATCCACTTTCTTCTGACTCAGACAGAGATGGAATGCCAGATGGCTGGGAATACTATCATTCACGATGGAGTTTGTTCGATGAAAAATGGACTCTAAACCCAGTAGATGAAAGGGATCAAGATGGCGATCCCGATGGAGATGGAATGAATAACTGGGAAGAATACAACTCAATAGATGGAAATCTCAGTGAGACGGACTCCCTTGTTACATCACCACAATTCTACCTGCTGAGCGTAGGGGGGGAGCTACTTCCCACTCCATGGCTTTCTGCAGAATCAACATACTCTTTCGGATACTTCCTGTCCGATGATCAGAAGAACCTAACCGGACTCACTGCCGACCCAAATAATCCTGACACAGACGGAGATGGCCTGTTAGATGGAATTGAATTAATTTTCACAAGGTGGAACTCAACCGATTCTGTATGGACATTAAATCCCCTGGTGGCTGGTGACGGATATTATGATTCGGATTTAGACGGAATCACCGATCAAGTCGAACTCAATCTTACCAATAATAATCCTGCCAATGGGGGACTCTCTCCTCCAGATGCCCCTAGGATGTGGGAAGAGGCTGACTCGATAGATCCTTCAGAGGCCAATAACAGAGTCTTCAGGATTCTGTTCGGAAAGGAAGGAAAGGCGCAACTAGCCATGGAGCAATACCAAGATTGGCTCTCAGGTAGCCCTGCAAAACCACTCCTATCGGCCCTTCTGGGAATATCAGATCCAAATGACGTGGATACCGATAGAGATGGGATGAGTGATGGGTATGAGTATTGGTTCACACAGTGGAATCTAGAGCAAAACATATGGGAAATGAACCCATTAACAGGATCCGATGTTTCTAGGGACTCGGACGACGACTCCTACGACTGCGATGGAAATGGTCAGATTTCAGACTCAGAGTCGTTTGATAACTTAGCAGAATTTGAGTCTAGGATTTATGGAAAAAAGATAGCCGTGGATACAATTCCAAATGAGACTGGTCTGGTTTCATATGGTGCTGATGCAATTAATGCATTTATGGGAGAGGAGGGGATGTCATATGATGCTGCGTTTGGACAGCTTTATGATATGTTCAGAAGTAAGAGTCTTGAATCTTCAGATAGAATGGGGCTAATCAATTCTCTAGAGCCAGACAATTTCAACATCAGCTTAGCAGGAGTGAGCGATCCGACGGATGATGATTCTGATCTCGATGGGATGCCCGATGGTTGGGAATTTTGCTATTCGGTATATGGCGAATTCCTGCCTGTTAATGATTTCAGATGGTCTCTAAATCCAATAAATCCATTGGACATAAACTATGATCCCGATTCTGATGGATGGTTCGATAGGGAAATCACCGATGTTCCCGCACCTCAGGGAACATGGGAGTCAAGACAGTTCTCGGAGTACGAGCAGGAAGGACAGATTCCTCAAGGAGTCCAGTCTCTATTGTTCTCCAATTTGATGGAGTACAACAACGGCACCCACCCATTAGACGATGATAGCGATGACGATTCCAGCGTGATGAAGCCTGTTTTCACCAATGGCGTTGTCACGTCCTATGTCAGGGACTCCAATCTATCTGATGGAAGAGAGGTGTTCAAGTACGGAACTAACCCACTAGACAACGACACCGATGGAGATATGATGCCGGACTTCTACGAGTATTACAGGGGTTGGAACGAGACAAATGATAACTGGTCTTCTAGACTGCAAATTTCAGTTGTTTGGCATCAGGTTACTTCTGTGGTTTGGAAACCAGTACAGGTTTCTAATGGATTGATAACTAGGCCAGTTCTAGAATGGGCATGGTTCACTCATGACCCAACCGATCCCTCTGACGCCGGCCAAGATGCAGATAATGATGGTGCTTGGGATTGCTCTGGGGGGAGTTGCATTTACCAGCCCTACAACAACTTCCAGGAATACTTTGGAGTGGTCAATGCTTCGATGTCCTCTCCTTCTTTGGTCAGAGCCTCAAATCTTGTTGACTGTTCAGGAGAGCCAGTATCTGAGTGGTGGCAATTAAGGGAGAGCCTCTTAGGAACCTGCTCAGGTAGCTCGTCCATATCTACTAATTATTTCAGGATGAATAAAATAAATGATAATGATAGACTCTATGCATTGGTGATCAATGACTACGATTTGGACTATGAGAATGTCGACAGTAGTAATGATCTAACTTCGCTCAACGGCGAGTGGACGGATACATTCAACAGGATTGCAGGAGACCAGTATCATCTTCCAAATATTTTCCTCGGAGAGTACGTATATGGTTGGTGGATACTCGACATCGACGGCGATCAGATTGCAGACGGTACAGACCCTACCAATTGGGATACCGATGGAGACTGGTTAAATGATCATTTTGAAATTGAGGACGATTTACTAGATGGGATTAGGGGGAACAGTGGCTCTCCGATAAGGTACGATGACAGGTCAACCTAGTACTCTCAACAAATAATCCCGGGAATAGTTATGGACGAACAAGACGGACAAATACCAAGCATATCCTCCCCTACGGAGGAAAAGCTTCTGTTCCTTCAAGAGAACATGGTCAACTTCATCAATCAATACGGTCAACCAGTAATAGAAGTATCACTGGTAATTTCAAAATACATCCGTATTATAGTTAAAAAACTTGAAGAAAAGGCATTGAATAGTAACGAGGATCTTCCAAAAGATTTACTCTCTCCTAGGCCAGTAGAGTCATCCGATGAAGATCCTGTCATGGACTCATTCCCCTTGGAGAGGATTCTGGAATCTGTGGATCAGGATAGAATGGATATTCTCGACACAATTATTCGAACCATAATGAATGAGACTGAATTGCCTTTCATCCCGGCATTAGCTGTCCTCAGAGATTGGGAGCATATTATCAGGACACAACTGGCAAAATCAACTAGCCCGGGGCATCTTTTTAGCCCACTACAACTTCCTGATAATTTCTGACTATCTGGTTCCGGCAACAATGCCACTAGATACCCACCATGCGTCAAAAATGGACCAAACGAATAGAACTGGCCAGAGGAAAACAGACAAAATTAATGGAAATTGTATTACGAACCACCCAGCTGATTTTCTATGCTGACGATTGAAGTGCTGTCCAAGGAATAGAAAAGGAACGAGAGATAGCAAAACTGCAACCAATGGCCTTAATGCGCCCCAAGGACCAACTCCCCCACTCAACTCCTTCCAGATGACACCAATTACCCCAATTGCAGTAACCTCATCCTCCTCCTCCTCAGTAGGTAGAATCACCACGTATTCGTGTTCCATTGTATGTTGGAAGATGCCGATATGAATGAATGTGACTGCTAATAGACCCAAAAAGACAACCGTTGAGCCCCTCTCGTTTAGTCCATGGGGGAAAAGAGGATTCTACTCACGGGCTTCGAACCATTCGCAGGTCTAGATATCAACGAGTCCTCAGAGGTTGTAAAAATAATCTCAAATACGGGGCTACAAGATATTGAGATTATCTCTAGTTTCCTATCTGTAGATGAAGAAGGAACTGAATCTTCACTGGATATTATTAAGGCATGGGAATTCGATGCAGTAATCCATTTGGGACTATCCAGAAATTCTGAGAAGATACTGCTTGAGAGATTTGCAACTAATATGATTTCAATGGAATTACCGGATAATTCTGGCAGGATGGTCAAGAAGTCCAAAATTCTCGAAAATGCACCTGAAAGAATCGAGACTAAGGTAAGCATACATAATTTCGATGAGGAATTTGAACACGATAAAGATGTCCAGTGGAGCCATAGTGCTGGAAGATACGTGTGTAATGAGACATATTTCAAGACTCTCTATGGCCTCTCACATTCTACTATTCCCATACTATTCATCCACCTGCCAAAGATGTCAGAGATTTCCCTTAGTAGGCAGGCCGAGGTTGTCTCAAGGGCAATTAGACTAATGGTTACAAGGCCAAAAATGACAGTAGTAGGCGCCATGATCAGAGATACTAATGGCAGTATATTGGCTTGTATGAGGCCAGAAGGGGATGCGTGGTCCGGTTGGTGGGAGTTCCCAGGGGGAAAGGTAGAGGAGGGAGAGTCACTCACAGATGCATTATCCAGGGAGATAGAAGAAGAACTAGGTCTTTCAGTCTATCCTAAATCAAAGGTTTGCGAAATCAATCATAGATACCAAGATAGAGATGTCAATCTCCATATTTTTGATTGTGGTATTGCCGATAGACTAGACATAGTCCTCTTGGAGCACGATGAATCACGATGGTTGTCACAAGAAGAGCTCTTAGATGTAAAATGGCTTCCTGCCGACCTTCCTACTATCGAGGTCTGGCACAGGGAAGGAATACCAAACACAAGCCCATCCTAATCGAACCACTCTCTTGGCCTTCCATCTTTGTACATTGATAATTCATCTCCTACGCCACGTGGAATCTCTCTTCTGCCCTCATGCCAAGTGGCCGACTCCAACCATTCAATGAGGCCAACTCCAGTAATGGAGATATCAATTCCCCCTCCGATTACTCTTTCACCAAGAGTGAACGATACCTTGCCGGCCAATGAGGCCAACCTGGAGATAGTGAAATCGCAAATTTGGTCATCCTCCTCCATGGTCATCGCATCTAACGCGGTATCGAGGATAGATTGATTCCTAATGGCCTCCAAAAAATAATCCATTGACGACGAAGTACCATAAATTATCTCTGGATTATTTTTCGAAGGAAAACCACTTTCTCTGTTATTAATTTCAGGCGACCAGTCAGGAAATAACGATTTTACAGATTCAATAACCTTGTTTAAATCCTCATAAGGTTGCAGGGTGGTTGAGATCTCAATCTCCCTGATCATGACTCTTCGAGTACAACGAGGCTGAAAGTTTTGTTCATCCTTACTCATATACGCGAATGATTCAAATGAGAAATTTCTAGGGACCATATATGTCGGAACGTTCCCCTGCCATCTCACTGGCTTTGTTACTCGCACCAACATTATGCGTCGTAGCGATTAGATTTGGATTGCCCGCACTTGAGGAGGTAATCTCTCAAGATTCCTTATTGGCGATTTCCATTCATGCACTTGCTCTTTCTTTGGGCGCACTGATGCTTTACAGATATCTCAGGGTCGAAGATCATGAGTTTCATAGATCTCGGGCGATTAGGAGATTATCAAAAACTTACAGAAGCGAGGACCGAGGACTTTGGGACGAGAAGTCAGACCGCGCTCTGCAGAAGCTGGAAATCAAGGCAAACTCATCAAACAGAAGAATCAGTACAAAGGTTACCAAGAGAATGACTGGAAAGGTTGGAACCCTAAATACTGAGATGGATGAATCTGAGGTAGATGATGATTACGAAGCAGAAGTACGTGTTTCCGGGCTTCAAACAATTATTGATGAGGAAAATATAGGCCTAAAAGAAGAACAAAAAAAGAGTATTTCAATATCTAATATCATTAACTCCTCCTTGGACAGATCTGCCAGGAGAAGGCTTCTAAAGATGAAGAGAAAGGAAGAGAAGAAGAGAATCAAAGAACTTCAGAAAACTAAGAAGAGAGCTTCCAAAAACAAACTTTCAGGAAGTCCATGGGACGATACACCCTCTTCCTCAAACATTAGAACAGTCAACAAGTGCAATCATTGCGGGGCGATGAATGATAGTGACTCTCAGTATTGTATCTCATGTGGAAATTACTTGGTATCATAGGGAACGGTTCAAATCACCCTCACTTTAGCCTTTGACATCATGACGGAGAAGAGGGACTACTACGATGTCCTTGGGATAAGCAGAAATGCTTCCGAGGAGGATATCACAAAGGCGTTCAGATCACTCGCGAGGAAGTATCATCCAGACAAGAACCCAGATGATTCGGAAGCAGAGAAAAAATTCAAGGAAGTCCAAGAGGCATATGCAATACTTTCCAATAAAGAAGAAAGAAGGAAGTATGACACCTTTGGTCACAGTGGACCTGGTTCTTCTCCATTCGGTCCCGGTGGTTTCCAAGGGGTTAATATTAGTCTTGATGATTTATTCGGCGGTGGCTTTGATGGTATTTTCAACCAGTTCTTCGGCTCATCGAGAGGACGGAGGAGGGCCAAAGGTGACGACCTAATGTACCGTCACTCTGTACCATTCCAAGTCGCAATGGATGGCTCAGAGGATGAGATAGAAATAGAAGCTCTAAGAAAATGCAACGATTGCCAGGGAACCGGGTCAACGGATCCTTCTGGAGTAAGGGTGTGTCCAAATTGCGAAGGGAGGGGGAGGATAGAGAGGTTAGAAAGACTCGGTCCCTTCACACAAAGGTCGGTTTCAGACTGCCCATCTTGCAATGGCAGTGGAAAAATTATCTCAAATCCGTGTAAATCCTGCAATGGACAAGGTCGGTCTAACCAAACCAAGAGGGTGAAATTCACCATCCCCCCCGGAGTCTCATCAGGCGTCAGACTCAGGATGAGGGAGTATGGAGGGGCTCCTGCGAGTGATGACGGCATCCCAGGAGACCTCTACATCGAGATAGAAATCCAACGTCATCCATGGTTTGAGAGAGACTCTGCGGATCTTTTGATGGGACTTCCAGTTGGATTTTCAGATTTAGCTCTGGGGACTAAAATAGAAATCCCCCATATCGATGGAGAGAATCTCGTGGTAAAGATAGATGCAGGTTCACAACCAGGGGATACAATTGAAATTAGAGGCAGGGGTTTGCCTTTGCAGGGAAGTAAAAGAAGAGGTTCAGTAATGATTGTTCTGAAACTAGATATGCCAAGAAAACTCTCCAGAAATGAGAAAAAGAGAATTTCTTCATTGTCAGATATTCTTGGTTCAGACCATGATGGCATAGAAGAAAGAATCAGGGACGAAGCAACAAAGAGAAGGAATTGACTATTCGCCGACAAAGGAAATGGCCTCTCTAGGAACGGCGGCTAATGGCTCACCGTCAATCAAACCTGAAACTTCCAACTCTATCAAAGACGGATTTCCACTAATTTCCAAACTTAGGAATCTCTTGGTCCCCGGATTCAATGTGTCCAGGAAAATCTCTCTATCTTCAAACATATGCTCCGGACTAACTTTCGCAATAGAGACAGTTGAACCCTCGGGAGAGCTGACGCTAAGAGCCGTTAACTCCCACTTATCTTGAAAGGTCCTGATGCCCAGAATCAGAAAGCTACTCTCTGGAATAATCCAGCTACAAATCTCTATTTGATCAGTCATATGCCTCAGTGAAGGTTTTCCTAAGTCATACAGAGCCTCATCCCAAGAACTGTCTCCCAACATACTCAGTGCCTTCACAATCCCTTCAGTATCGCCCTCTATATTTTCACCCTCAACGGACAGTCTCTCTCTAAGGAGCTCGAGCTTCTTAATTCCATGAATCTCAAAATCAGTCCTAGTATTTTTTTTATCTAAAAACATGGATCTATTCCACCAAAAGACAACTGCTAGGGGAAGTAACATTAGTCCGCCTATCAGTACATAGAAATTAGTGAAAAGATGAGAAAGGTCACGATATTCTCCTTCATCTGGAATATCCTCGCCCAGGTAAACTATGTAGAATTCATATTCTACATCTCCAACTATGGGCGAGAGACCCTCGATTCTAACGGCATGAATTCCCGGGGGGACACTGATTACCGTGCCATTAGTGTAATTCAGAATTTTCCAGCTATCCTGACTTAGGGTTTGAATCTGATATGTCACAGGAGACTCGATATCGGACCTAATCATCACTCTAGAGCCATTTGAATCTGTTATCTCGAAAGGATAAATGTCTACCATATCTCCAATTCCTAAACTACCAGAGTAAGGAGTGTTGCTAGGCGAAAGCATCCCCCAGAACTCCGAAGGGCCCGCCTCAAGCCATAGCAAATCAGGAGCATCTCCAAGAAAAACTCCATCTCCCGAAATAGTGGAAGTAACTTCAATCTCCCATTCTATTACTTGTTCAGATTTTATCCTGAATTCTATACCGGTGCTGGAAGGGCTAGTCTCGATATTCTGGGGACATTGATTTGAATCCTCCAAAATAATCTCTTCCCCTCCGTCTAGCTTATGTAGCAGTATTTCCAAGGCTACTTCTCCAGTAAAGCGACAGATTATTGGAAGGTTAATTTTTGCTCCCGTTGAAATCAGGATTGAATCTCCAAGCGGATCATTAGATGATATATGCCCTCTGTAAATATCATAGCTGGTTGAATTGCTACTCAATTGATATTCATACGTCCACGGATTTCCAAGCTCCTCTCCTGCAGGTCCTTCACTTTCATCATCGAACCTAACCAAGTCGAATCTGTAAGGGGAGAAGTCACTCTCGTCTGAATGGACAATCCGGATCCATAGCTCTGCATCTTCCGGATAGTCTAGATACACCGGATTAGATTCGATCGATGAAATTGATCCTATCAGAATTTTAGAATCCGATCTACTCCAATACTCAATACTGATGCTATCGGGACTTTCTATGTTAGATATCTTGACAACATCACCAGTATCTCCTTCAACCAATATTGCATCATCATCGGCAGAAGTATCGAGAACCCCAACGAAAGAAGTACCTTCAGATAGAATCTCAGTTTGACTGCACCTGTTTAGTTGGCAATTAGATGAAGCGGATATGGATGCCCATTCGCCTTGCTGACCCGGAGACGGGACCAAGTCAGGGAGGTCCGAATTCTCAATAATATCAGATTGTTTGCCAATGATGGAACTCATAGCAAAATTTTCAATGTTGAGAGAGGGGTTTGCAAGAAGCTCCCAAGATACTGAACCGTTGACTAAGCCACTCCATTCGACAAGATGGGTATCCATGATTCGATATTGAGAGTCGTCGGTCCACACAACTAGCTCCATATCCTGACAGGCATCCAGCTCACACGAAAACTCTATCCAGAAAGGTCCATCAACATTAGAATTTCCTTGCAAGAATGCCTCTGACTCACCTTCGGAGTTAGCCCCCACCAGGCCTGAAATTATCAGAATTAGTACGGCTACAATTGAACCCAGTCTCGCCGCACCCATGATTGCCGGAAACAGTCCTGCCTTAGAATCCTTCAAGCGAAATGTTCCACTCGCGGGAGCATGAGTGACAGGCCATTATCTAGAGAAGTCACCTCAAGGAACCGTTTCTCTAGACTTTTTTCACTAGGAGATAGGAGAAATCCTGTCTCTTGGGCGCCAGGTTTGGTTCTATCTGAATTGGACCCAGAGATCAATCTGCATACAGCCCCATTCATTTTCCATAGGGAGTCAACCAAACTCCCTGCAAGACTGAAACTAAGCACTCGAGGAGACTTATGCTTCCCTTTCGATGGAGAAGATAACTGGGAAGCATCAGAAGGCTTAGTTCTGCCTTCCAGTCTTTCGACATCCAATTCTGGAGAATTCGGTTCTGGAAATCAATTTCTACCACTATCGTGGCAGTCTCTTCATCATGATATTTCTCTGCTAGAGACGGAACTCCAGCCTTCTGTTATAGCGATAACAGATGCTCCTCAATTATCTAACTCAAGTGGGAAATTAGTAGAGGCCTTGAATGTAGTCAGGAGGAGATTCCCCTCCTCTCTGATTTGGACCCCTGGAATCTCAGGGCCCGATAATTGTGCACTTCTATCTTGGTTAGGTGTAGATCTATTCGATCTCTCAAGATCAAGAATAGCTAACGCGAATGGTCTCCTTCTTACCTCTGATGGGCCACGATACGCAGAAACCTCACTTGGAGAGAACGTGAATGTGGATACTCAAATAGGGCATTGGAAGTATTCAATTGCATCACTTAGATCGGCAATTAGATCAGGGACTGTCAGGGAGTTGGCCGAGAAGGCGAGCCTCTCAAGCCCGAGATCTGTTGAAAGACTAAGAAGACATGACTCACTAACTTCATCCGACAAAGGAAGATCTACACTGACTGCAGTGGACACCAGTGGAAGAAAGCTGAGGTACAACTCTCCAGTCAGTAGACAAGATCCACTGGTTAATGATTGGAGAAAGAGAGTCTCAAGTTTACACACCCCTCCTGGTCACCAAGAACAGTTACTAATTTTACTTCCATGTTCTGCAACTAAGCCATACAGGCTTTCCCAAAGCCATCATCGCTTCCTTAGAAATATTCCCAGCAATAGGGCGCATCAAATCATGGTTACTTCTCCCCTTGGCCTTGTTCCAAGAGAGCTAGAGGATTTGTGGCCCGCAGCACACTACGACATACCAGTTACTGGAGACTGGGATGCAGACGAAATACTGATGGTAGAATCAATGATTTCAGAGGTTTGCGAGAGGATAGGTTATAGTGAGATAATCAACCATTCTGGAATGGATATCTCCATCGAGGGAACTGTATGCCATAATACGAGAAGGGGAACTGCAGGATCTAAAGAGTCACTAAATGAGTTAAAGAAATCTGTTTTGAAATCCGTTGATGGGATAAACCTGGTAGACAAATCAGAGAAGCAACATAGGATTGAGGTAATGAAATCTAGATCGAGATTTATACATGGTACAGACGCATGGTTAGAGGGAAGTACAGTTTCTGGTAGACTGCCAATACTGAGCATTTCTAGAGATGGCGAGCAACTAGCGAGATGGAACCCCCGCGACGGGAGATTCGCATTCTCAAAGAAGTCACTCCCACTTCTCCATGATAGTGGATGCTTCCCTTCAGTCAGTATCTTGGAAAACCATGATTGGAAGGGAGACATATTTCCAACAAATCTAGAGTCAGTCTCCGGTGAAATTAGATTGGGGGAAGAAATTATGGTTACACAAGATGGGGTACTGATAGGAAGTGCTAGGGCAGTAGCACCCGGTTGGGAATGGCCATCTGGCCCTGGAAGACTTGCGAAGGCACGTCATAGATTGTGAAATATTAGCTACCGTATTTACGTAGTGGTTAAAGAGGAAGAGCAGGTCGCCGCCTTCGGAGATTCTATTATGTCACGCATGCACTCTGGTGGAAAAGGCTCCAGTGGGTCATCAAAGCCATTCGCTACAGAGGTCCCAAGTTGGTCGGAATCGGATAAGAAAGTTATCGAGTCCCACATCTTGGATCTCAACAAGGAAGGCCACTCGAATGCTATGATAGGTACGATCTTGAGAGATAGATTTGCAGTACCTGATGTTCGTCTGGCAACAGGTGAGAGAATTTCTCAAATTCTCTCAAGAAATGGTATTTCCCCTAATTATCCAGAGGACATGATGAATCTCATGAGAAGGGCTCAAGGACTAATTGACCATCTTGGCAACAATCCCAAGGATAAGCATAACCGCAGGCAACTGGAGCTATGCGAATCTAAGATCAGGCGTCTAGCCAGCTACTACAAGGGCGTAAACAAGGTAGATGTAGATTGGCAGTACAAGAGGGACCAGTTGAGACTGATTGTAGAATAATCCTCAAGGTACAAATTCCACAAAATTGTCACGATAGTTATGAGGGACCTCATTTCCACCGATTTATTCACCGGTGTTGAAGAGACTATCAGGACAGGCTTGTCGCATCTATTGCAACAAGGTCAAAGAATATCCCTAATTTCAGATGCCAATCTTCTCGGGGCATTATCAATAGCGCCTCTCGAGGCCTCATTAATTGACTCTAATTTGCCATACAGGAGAAGAATCGGCAATATCGATAATACCGTCCCTAGAAACTCTATACTCATTCATAATGACGGGAATGTAAAAGGGGTTTCTTGGAATAATGAAAAAAAAGTACTATCGATAAGTGAAACATTGTCGCCTGCATTATCGGGACACCTGGGGGATGACAAGATAGGGCCACTTACTACAGTGGCAATATGTCACTCAATAGCTCAATTGATATCTCCTTCGGGAGTATTAGTTAGGAAAATTAGGCCATGGGCAATATCTGGTAATTGGATTCATTCTTGCATGGATATGACATATGATCCAGTCTATGTTTCTATGAAGGAATTACTGACTTTAGAAGGTACGATAAGAGTAATCCCAATACCGGAGGTCCCTAGTCCGAATGTGGATAGTTTGGATTTCATAGATGAAAACTCGCTGAGTGATATTTCAGATAGGTGGAGTTCCATGGGCGAGGAAGGAAGGGCAAGGTCGCTATCCCACCTCTGCAGAGGGGCTCTCGACTCCAGTTCTCCCTCTACATCGAGACTGGAGGAGATAGTATGGAACTGTATCCTAGCCTCTGGCTGGAAAGTTGATTTAGCTAGTCAAATTAGGGCTTCTTCTATTATCTGGGAGGAAAAGAACCCCAAGATAGCTACATCCGAAGCCATAGATATGCTTCTCAGATCGGGAAGACTCTAGTCACTCTTCGATTCTAATGACACTGTCACACCCGCTACAGGTAATTCTTAGTGGACGAACATCCGATTCCACGGCAACACTCATTCCACATGAGGGACAACTAATTCGGGGATAATTGGAGCCCCTGCTCTCATTATTCCTCAGTTTGGGAGAGAGCAAAGAGATTGGAAGAACAAGTAGAAGGCTACATGCCACTACTCCGAGCACCATCTGCATTGGAAGACCAAGAAAATAAATTCCGAAAGAAAGTACTCCCAGAGCAGTAACCGTAATCATTGTAGGGAATCTCGATCTATTCCTGGTCATGGTCATTCCCAATCCTATGGACAAGCTCAGTACTAATACCATCATTCCCGACCCCAATAAAACACTGAATAGTCCATTTCCTGTTGGTACGAATTCCACTCTAAATGACTCCTCGGTATCTAAATCTGTACTCTCCACAGATAGGGTTTCAGATACAATCCACCTCCTGTGAGAGTAGTCGATACCACTCGCCGAAACAATTCCTATATCGGTGAGCATAGATCCCTGTAGGGTAGCATCAACAGAAATTTCTGTCCAGTATTCTTCAGCAGCAGACTTGGCGAAGGTTTCAATCAGTAGTTGCCTGTCTCCTTCCATAACTGAGTAAGAAGTAGAGATTTTTATGGTTATAGTTTCGGAACTGAAACCACTAGTCCCTCCTAGATCGATTGATATCTCAGTGGGTCCCAATTCAATAGGGTCAACACCAATCACCGACTCAGATTCTATGAATAATCCATTTGAGAGAAACGATTTCAAATCAGCGTTAGATCCTCTCAGATATCCCGTCAGCGCCATTAACTCGGAACTGTCTACCATTTTGTTGTTGAAATCTGAGTCAGGTACAGAATCAGAGTATGAGTTTAGATTTCTCCACCAACTGCTGGAGCCAAGACTGGAGTTGCCAATATTGTCCAGGCCCCACCTCATCCACTGTGACATAGAACCATCAAACTCCAATGAGACCTTCTTACTAACCTCGCTTCCATCCCAATCTGCGTCTACTGAAACCAATATCCCTGAGCCCCCCGTTCTAAGGGGCTCACTCGCAGGATACCAGGACCCTCCTCCTCCATCGTCATCTCCGGCTTCTATGAAATGAGACATATTTGCCCTAATCTGTAATCCATTCTGGGGCTCCAAAGTGAATTCAGCCAAGAAAGATCCACTTTCTACTCCTTCTGGCAAACTCCATACGAATGTTACTTCTACGCCCCCTTCTACCAGTGTGGCCACTGGCTTATCCGTCACCACAACATTCTGGACCTCAAAAATACCCGAAGACGATGACCACATCCTGTCGTCAAATCCAGAAGATAGAAGAATGGGGAAATATACTAGATTTCCACTTACGCTAGCTTCCTTCATTTCAATTTCCACTAGTGGAAGCTTAACCGATATACTGGATGCTTTATCATCGCTACCCCAATGAAAAATTACTCCTGAGTCATCCCCTGGTTGATTAAAGCCCAATAACTGAACGATAAGGCTCACTTCTACTTCGTCATCTTCTCGAACATCCCCCGCTCCCACACTGATAATGGATTGAACGTCACCTTCGCCAGTAAGATAAGGCTCGATTCCAGAGGTACCTCCTTCATAGAAAGAACCACCAATCCTAACCTCAACTGTTATGTTGATATTAACCCCAACCGCACCTTGAACCTCATAATGGATATTGAATTCCCAGTCTCCAGCGGGATATTCCCCGTCAATGCCCCAATCAACTCCCCAGGTTCCAACTTCAACAGGTTGCAGAACTTGATTCACTAGTTTAGAATCTCCTTCATCAGTTTCCGTCTCAAATGGAGTAAGTATGCCAGAATCCGGGTCTCCCTTCAGAAATAACTCAAAATTTTCACCTGAGCAACAGCTTCCCTGTTGTGCTGAGACGTTGATAATCGGTCCCAAAACAGTCAACAAAAAAATCAATACAATAGAGGCGGGTACAACCCTATTGCGTACACCCATGATGTTGACATCACGTTGAACATCTTGAACTCAACCCTTCTGAGGGCTAAACAAAGTCAATTTCGCCCAAACCTCGGGCTAACCATGTAGCCATATTAATGATACCCTATTATTTTCTGAAATATCTTCCACGGTAGCGAAACCCATTCTCTCAAGCTGAAGGCACTGGCCAGCAGAAATTTCAATATTTTCTATTATCCCTTCGGAATATTCAATTTCACTGTCTTGTGGAACTATCATTCTGGCTTCTGTAGAGTTCTTGGAAGAAACCCAATGGATAATTGGCAGATCGCCGGTTTTTTCCTTGGACACAATTAATGCATTATCTCCTTTGATGTCAATATCTGCAAAGTCTTTCAGTCTAATCAGTCCCTCTGAATAGTCATTTTCAGATATAAATATCGATCCTGTGCCCAGATCCCACTCCCTAATGCCCATCTCGGGAATATCTGGATGCCTACTGATTGAAATTTTCCCCAAAGAATCTGTGCTTCCATCGCCTAACAGTTGCAACTCTCTTGGGTTCTCGATAAATGACCTCCTTTCTGAGGATCTGTCTATGATCTTCGAATTCTTGGACTCGATACTCTCCATTGGTATTGAAATGTCCTTCTGGGTCAAACCCAACTCTATCCAGAACTCTCTCAGAGCCTCAGGAGAGAATCCTCTTCTCTTTAGCGCGGATACAGTAGGTAATCGAGGGTCATCCCATCCAGAGAAATCTCCGTCTTCTATGGATTTCCGGATTGATGACGTAGAGAACCCGCCAAAGCCTAGTAACTTCACCCTGCCCCAGTACAGTGTTTCAGGATAATCCCAGCCAAGAAGCTCATACAGCAGTGTCTGCTTTCTAGTACTGTCCATTAGGTCCTTCCCCCTCACAATGTGAGTGACTCCTTGAAGGTGATCTTCTACAGCACTCTGGAAATCTAATAATGGCCAAACCTTGTATCTATTTCCTACTATTGGATGACTATTATGCTGAATTCGTAATGCCGGCCAGTCCCTGAGTGCAGGATTAGGGAGCTCAAGATCAGTCTTCACTCTAACTACGGCACCACCTTCATCAATATCTCCAGAAAGCATCATCTTCCATTCTTCAATGCTCTCTTCAGACTTCTTTCCTCTACATTTACAGGCTTCCTTTGAATCTCTAAGCTCTTTGAATTCTGAGGCTGAACACCTGCAGACATAACAAATACCCTGTGAAATCATCTCCTCCGCAGACTCTAGATATATGTCCATTCTGGAACTAGCCCTGATGACTAAATCCGGTTTCATACCTGAAATCCATTCAAACTCTTCCTCGATCATTGGATAGGCTGATTCTAGTGGCGGCTTGACCTTTGTATCTGTATCATCAAATCGAAGTATGACCTTGCCAGAATACTTTTTTGCGAACTCTGAGTTAATTACAACTCCTCTTGAATGGCCTATGGATAATGGTCCATTGGGGTTGGGGGCAAATCTCAAAATTACCTTTTTTCCATCCTTAACCTCTAAATCCGGTAGTCCTACCCTCTTCTTTTGCTTTTCACGATTTAGAGCTTCAGGATTAGTCTCCTCGAGAATCTCCCTAACATGGTCCAATCCATGATCATTGGCTAACATGTTGGCTTCATCAACCTGCTTAGAAATCATGGGAACAAGCTCTTTGGCATTGCCCCTCAACTTTGGAAATTCTGAAAGTAGCCTTCCCAGTACGCTACCAGATTTGCCAGATCCATTGTATTCTACTGCGTTCTGTAAAGCATACTTGCGTATGGCAGTGACTATCTCCGGCATCCACTCATCTTCATCTGCCACATACTAACGCCGTTAGCCATCCCTATTTGTGATTGCCCTCAATCCAATGCTCAATATTAGTTTGAGAGTAGATATGCTTATTTTCATATCTAATAGGTACAGAAGTACCATGCATTTCTTCCCACGCTCTTCTCACAGTAGACCATGTCCACCTCAGACAGTCATGAGGATTTTCTCCTGAAATCAACTCATTTATTGAGGACCTAGTTTTTGGATCAGAAGGATATCCGGAACCCAGATCAATACCAATATCATTGGATAATTTTTGCATGGCATTATCCCTAGTTACCTTTGCCACTATGCTGGACGCGGCAACCAATGAATTAGACGAGTCCATTGAGTGCTCAGATATTATCCTCCAGTCACTCCATGAAGGTCCCAATTTTGATTTTACATTGTTTCCAAATCTCTCCTGATTTACATCACATGCATCTAAAAAAATACTTCCTGGGTCATTATTGTCATTGGAATTTTTTATTGCTTCAGAAAATAAAGTCACTTCGAGATCATTCAGATTAGAAACAGAACTATTGTGATCTATCCTGGAAGGTTCACACTCAACAATCCCTATGTTCCAATTCCTCTCAATTGCCTCCTCACGAATAAATTTGTAGATTTTATCTCTCTTACTCTTGGATAGGGTCTTGGAGTCCCTCGCTCCGATTTCTTCCAGAACGTGACAATCACTTGAAGGAATAGATATCGCACATACTATCAAAGGCCCAATTACTGGCCCCCTGCCAGCTTCATCAACACCTATGGAGTACTCGCTCATATCTCCAAGTCAAAGTCAGAAGGGACTTGATTATCACTGACATTTTCTTCAGAAAAAGAGTCCTTTTCATCAATATCTAAGATTATATTGTCAGGATGAAGAATGTCCTGTTCCTCGAGTATGCCTGCTATTCTTAGTGCCTCTTCCATGTCGGAGTCCTCCTTGGAACGATCTAATAACTCACTAGCTTCGTTAACTATGTTCTTATCAACCGAATTAAAACCCTCACTCTGTGGCCTACCTTCTTTACCAAAGAAATCTTTCTCAAATTCCCCAATATCGATTTTAGGACTTTCAATAGTCTCTGTAACCGGGGTACTCTTCCTTACAAATTTTACAATCCAATCATCGCCTTCCGAAATAATATGTTCTTTCTCACGGGGATTGCCTATTTTCAAAGCCCATACAACTCCAAACATCCCCGTGATTACTACAATCATTATCATAACAGGCTCTAACCAAGTGTTTAGAAGAGGAATAATCCAATCTTCCTCAAGAGGCAATTCTTCATCCCCTGGCAGGACCTCTCCCTGGATTATTACTGGAATGGAATCAATAAAAAATATACTAGGCTCTAAGAAAGACCTCATTTCTAAAGTAAGGTTTGCCATAGTTTCAGTCGGAGCCGATTCAGGGACTTTCATCCATCCAATAACGTCAACGGAATCATTCACATTTACGGGATATATCTCCAAATATCTAGTTGATTCCGAGACGATTATAGTGGAAAGAGAATCTGAAATTGTAATTCCAAAATCAGTCAAAACACTTGAATCAATAGATGCAGTAAAGCCATCAACTCCATTACCGAGGTTAGTCATTGTCCATATGGCCGTCAAGTTATTATCCTCATTTATTTGATATGACATTTCCATTTCCCATGAGTATATGGTTCCAGAATTGAGATTGAAAATGACATTACCGGGAGACCATTCACCAATCTTTAGATTGATAGTAACTTCAGCAAATAAATCGGAGGAAGAACCCTCAATAATATTACATGAAATGGTCATAGTTTCTGACGAAGAGCCTGGCTGAAGAGAAAATACATCATTTCGATAATCAATTGTTGCCCATTCTGGAATATCGATAACATCCAAGCTAAACTGCGAATCACTATCTCCAGTGTTTGTAACAACAACCTCAATTTCACAATAATCTCCAGGAATTACCTCTGCCATAGTACAACCATCCTGTGTTATGGATATTGTGCCGCCAATTCTAGGTACTATGTTTACGATATGGGATACGGAGGAGATAGTCTCTGGTGATGCAGGACTAGAAACCCGTATTTCAAAATCTAAAGCGCCTTCAACATCTCCCGGAGAGAATATCTGGACCATGATAACTCCTGTTGAGTTAGGGTAGAGGTCTGAAACCCTCCAGCTCTCGATTATCGAAGCACTCCAGTTATCTATCTCGAAGTAGCCTCCAGGAACTGTAATCGCACTCCCATTCTCATCCAAGGCTACAATTTCAACATCAAGACTCCTAATGCTATTTCCAGTATTTCTGACCATCGTTTCTAGAGTTAGGACTCCTCCGGGTACTATCGAAGATACCCCTCCTCCCTGAACGATCTCAACACCCTCGGAATAGCCATACCTCATCGAGAAGTTATACCAGTCAAGTATTTCTCCGTGGTCTGATTCTATCGACATGCTCACTCCATGTAGGGAATTAGATAGCGGAAAACCTCCAACAACCGATGGAGAAGTAATTGAGAACTGGATCCAATAAATCTGTTCGGGTGATACGGTATATTCTCGACCAGCTTCAGGAGAGTCCTGCGAATCCCAAGATATATTCCATCCAGAAGGTCCGTTAATCGAAATAATGACGTCCGAATCTATTTCCAAATTACTACTAAAATTAACATTTATGCCGATACTTGAATCGGGATCGATTCCAAAAATTGAACCCGAGGCGGATCCAAAGGAAACCCCCTCATTAATTTCAGAAGAAGATATTTTTTTATTATCTAGTTGAATATTATCTTGCGGTGCCGATGAGCAGGCTATGAGTAAAATTAGAATCAGGGATACTCCCAATCGTATATTCACAAGCTTGCTAGTGAGGGGACCCATATTACTTGTGCCCGAATAATTCACAGTATAATGAGCTATCTCTATGGGCTAGTGAACAGGGTCCTTTATCATCTTCGAAATTACATCAATATCAAACTCGCCAGCATGGATGGGTGTTCTCAAGCCGAATAAACTCATTACATCCGGCGAAACCTCTCCGAACTCTCCAATTTCATGGCCTTCAATAAGTACCATCGCCCCTCTGCCATCGATCCAGGGGCCCCTGCCTTCTACTACAGGCTCAAAGGAAACCGATGAGGACGGGGCGCCTAGGTCTCTCAAAAGTGATTGAACGACTCCTTTGGCTTTTGAGAATCCAGCACCTGACTCGGCGCAAGCCCAAGAAACCCTAGTTTTGTTATCGCCTCCATGAACGACCTCCCCAAGTTCGTAAACCCTCTGGGGCAACTCATGATGTCTATTTGATGCTAGCAGATTCATCAATGATGGAAATATATACTGCCTGAGTAGTGTATGGTCAACTGTAATTGGATTAGAAATCACTGTGGCTTCGGATATAATCGGCCACCTAGTCTTCTCGAATTGATCTCTCTCATTAGAAAGAGTCAGACTCTGAATCTCTTGAAGTCCGACCGACCTCATACTCATCCTTATCCTTCTGTGCAGATTAGATGATTTTAGTGGCGAAGCATCGATATGGACTGAAGATAAAATATCTGGCAGATTTTCATATCCAAATCCTATTGCAATATCTTCTACAATATCAACAGGATGCATGATGTCACTGCGCCATCTGGGCATGGAGAAAACATGCTCTCTTTCTCCCACCACACAGTCGGACCATCTTTCGGCCCTATCTGATCCATGAGTAATAGTCCTAGATTCCAGTAATATCCCTCCCATTCTTCGAATCGCTTCGCCAATTTCGGAATCACTGAGCTCCATACCCAGGATTTTCTCAATCAGTCTGTTTGGGACTCTGTAAGTTTTAGCCCCAAAGTTAGGAGTCACCTTTACGGAACCATCTTTATCGAATACCTCTACACTTTCGACTACACCTCCCAATTCTGATAATGATAATGAAACTAATAGGAGGCAAGTTTCACACGCTATTTCATCAAAACCCGTTACATCAATGAAGAAATCATTAGTTTCTTCACTAACCGTTGTATGATTCCCATTAATGATAGGGGGGAACGAAATGACCTCATTATTGGAATCGAGGATAATAGGATATTTATCCAAGCCGTCCATAAGTTTCGAATACTCAATTCCTTTTGGGTGGCTATTCAGAATTTCAGAAATGCTCATTTCATTATCGGAGGCTAGTGGCTCGAAAGAAAAATCACTTGAAACGGACTCATATCTGAATGGGTGCCTTAGCTTGGATAGATCATGAACTCCGATGGATGCAAGGGACCTCTTCCTCCCAAGGGTCATGTGTAGCTTCTCTTGGTGATCCATAAGGGACTGGATGAAAGAGTCCCTCTCAGAAGCACTGTTGCCAGTATTTACCCCCCTGACCACAGCTCCCATTATTATTGGCCTTACTCCCTCTAAATCTCCATCTACAGTTATTCTGATTCCACTGCCAGAAACCTCTATCGAGGACTCCTCTGAATCGCCTCCCTGGAATGATCTAACTGCTTTGGCCATAGTCTCATGACTGAGAAGATCCGGGCGATCCGGAAACACCTCGATTTCAATATCATCATCATCATTTAATTCGACGGGGCAACCCATCTTGGGCAATAAATCAGACAATTCATTTTTATTATGAATCGATCCGTTGATTTCTTGAATCCTCCTCATCATTGAATGACTCAAAGTAATTGTCGGCATTATAGAACCTCAGTTTCCTAGCCACATCGGAAGGGGCCTTTCAAAACCAATTAGCCTGAGCCCACTGATTGCTGCAGTATCCATATCCTTGGCTCTCAAAATTCTCCTACCAACATTATGAAAATTTGATAATCCTGCCTCTTTCATTATTCCTACAATCTCAGGAATAATAGTTTCTATAACTTCTGAAATTTCGTTCTCTTCATCGATCGGACCAACGACGAATGAACATCCAGAAGCCCTGACGATGATCAAATCTTCTGCAGAGGGTTGCTTCTCAAGTTCTATCCCTATGATTCTTCCCTGGGCGTCCAATCCCATTGCTCTCGAGGCCAATCCAATCCTTGGTAATGCCGCGGCTGCTCTTCCTCCTCCGGGAGTTGCTACAGAGACTATGGCACCATCTAAATCGAGATCAACCACCAACCTGAAAAGCCCCTCTATCCTATCAGCTCCATCTCTCAGGAGGATTAGTGAAGAGCTACTCAGATGACTCGATAAAGAGACCAAAATAGCCTCTATCTCAGCATCATTCATCGGCGGTAAACTCTGCAAATCTAGTACAATTCCAGAAATATCTCGGGCATTGTCTGGAAATTCTGCAAGCCCCTCCTCGCCCACTATCAATAGATCACCCTCGTTCGGCTCCGTATCAACAATACTAGGAATCCTAGTCTTCCCGTCCGGATAAGTTAAGCCACGGGAGGTCCTAATAATCCAAGGGACTGGTAATTCCATGCCCTCCTCGTCAGATCCCACTGGAATTATGCCGATGGAGGTATCAACTATTGAGTACTCAGGAATTCTATCTGAACTTGAAGGACTAATCGCTATTCCTTCGAAGCCCTCGGATACCCATCTCTTGGGCTTTATGCTGGCCATCGAAGACTCCTTATCAGGTACCAAAACTAATGCGTCCTCTTCAAGAGAAAGGCCCAGAGGCTCTAGGAACTCCTCCAGCTCAATGACTTCTTTATCTGTAATTGATCTCATGGTTGAACCCTTCCCAGGAGGCGGACAACTACCTGCAATAATCACCCTGCCTCCCTTCATCCCTAAGCCGGGATTGGGGCCGACAGAGCCCATGACAACCAAAGTTCCTCCTGACATTCCTGAACCAGCACCAGACGAGGCTTGTCCTCTGACGACTACTATTCCATCATTCATGCCAGCACACGCATCCTTGCCAGCCGAGCCCATAACTGTCACACTTCCCCCATTCATATTCATTGCCAGTCTGTCTCCAACATCCCTCTCCACTACAACTCTACCATCAGATTGAAAGGCAGCCAGCATCGACTCGCAACTTCCCTCAATATTCAGGGTCCCCCCTCTATTCATCGCTCCAACGCACTCTCCTAAATTGCCAAGGAGAAGTACTCGAGAACCCATGGGAAGATGGGTAAGGACCCCGAAGTCACCATCTCTGGGCTTAGTGTCCCCGCCGGACCCATAGCCGATTTTTACCAAGCGATCTTTGTCCATCGCCTCAGGCAACATTCTAGCGATTTCTCTATTGAGTTTGACGCTCCTTGCGGTCTCTTCCCTCATCGCCATAGTACTCCGAGTCTAGCCAATGGTCTTCATTGTGACGGATATTTTCCATATGATGATAAACAATAGCTTCATTGAGTTATCTTGATAGAGCATCGACCAGAGGATATATTGTTCAGAGGGTTAGTATGGCACGAGTGAAAGTAGCTATTAATGGGTATGGGACAATTGGAAAGAGAGTTGCGGATGCAATAGACGCACAGAATGACATGGAGATCGTGGGTGTTACCAAGACAGGTCCAAGCTTCGGTTGTGAGATGGCAGCTAAGAAGGGATTTGACCTCTATTGCACATCTGATGACAAAGATATGATTTCTAGCTTTGAGGACTCTCGTTTTGTTTGCAAAGGGGGGCTCAAAGACTTGCTTTCCAAATCCGACGTAGTCATTGATTGCTCTCCTGGAAAAATGGGTGCCACCAATCTCAAGAAATACCAAGAGGCTGGAGTTAAGAGTATATTTCAAGGGGGCGAGAAACACTCACTAACCGGACTTTCTTATACATCGTGTGCAAACCACTTGGAAAATTTTGGGGCAGAAACAACCAGAGTTGTTTCTTGTAATACCACAGGCCTCTCTAGAACATTGGTGCCATTGTATGACTTGTGCGGCTCTCTGAAGGTGGAATGTACAATGATTAGAAGAGCCGCAGATCCTGGCGACTCGAATAAAGGACCTATAAATGCCATAAAACCGGTTTTGAAGGTACCCAGCCATCACGGCCCAGACGTGATGACTGTAAAGCCAGAAATTGAGATCAACTCACTTGCAGTCGCGGTACCAACAACGATAATGCATGTCCATGCAATCATTGCTGATCTTCCCGAGAATCACGGCCTCACCACTGAAAAAATTCTGGATATATGGAAGGGAACTCCGAGGGTTATCGTGATGAACGGTCAGGGCAATAGGATTACCACTACCGCCGAGGTAATGGAGATGGCCAGAGATATTGGGAGAAAATGGGGCGATCTCCATGAAATTTTTGTTTGGGAGGATGGAGTTAGACTAATCGGAAATAGACTATACTATTTCCAAGCAATCCACCAAGAGAGTGATGTGATTCCTGAGAATGTAGACTGTGTAAGGGCTCTAATGAAACTTGAGCAAAGCTGGACTGAAAGTGTCACGAAAACAGATCAAGCAATATCCCGTTATTACAATATTTGAGCTTTTTCACGGCTTTTTTGTCGTAATTGGTTGTGATTATTGTATAATCAGCTTAGGTTAACTATCAAAAGGCCGATTAGGTTCCGAAGGAACCATGTATGCAAGGAAATCAACTTTCTTTGTCCTTACTGTTTTGTTATTTTCTTCATGGTCGGGAATGGTGTCCGCCTCTCCCCAAGGTACAGATTTCATACATTCTTCGGACTCTGATGATTATCATTTTGAGAAATGGTCGTCTCTGGAGTATGCCTTAGAGCACTCACACCAAATAAGACAAACTTCCGGACTAATTCATTCGCCATATGGGTCATTTGACCCTCTGGTGGACCAATACCCGATCTTTGGAGAATTGAATACTGGCGATTATAGTTACTCCGATAGGCCAGTCTATGTGATCCAATCCGATAGCTCTGACTTATCGGGAATATCATCATCAGTGGAAGAGGTAGGGGGCGTAATACTGGACTATATGCCCGATAGTGCGCTTCTGGTGAGGTTCCCCATGTATGTCAATGCCGATAATTTCTTAGATTCTCTAGCCAATGTAAGGTGGTCGGGGCAAATGCCCGATATCTGGAGGTTATCTCCTGAAATACTAGGTAACACATATTCCCCTTCATCACAATTCGATTTGCAGATTTTGCCAGCTAACGACTTAACAATTCAAGAGCTGAATTCCTTAGAGAGGGACCTATCCCTGATTTCCAATTATGATCAATCAACTAATTGCGACTCCTGGCTATGTACGATAGACAGTGTTGACTCAATGTGGCTTCCCCTCTTATCCAAAGACTGGAGAATTCTGCATATCCAAACCACAAGCACAGCATCGGTATACAATAGTGCCGCTAGGGATATATCCGGCGTACAAGGGGCATATGAGCAATCATCAATATCTCTGGATGGAACAGGAGAGGTCATCGCTATTTCAGACACTGGTCTGGATGAGGATCATGGAGATTTCGACGGAAGAATAAGATCCGTATACAGTCAATTTGGACCAGATAATGATAACTCGGACCTACTTAGTGGACACGGGACTCACGTAGCCGCAACGCTCCTGGGAGACGGCTCGGGACAATCATCCGCACTTGGCATGGCCCCTGGAGCAACATTTCACATGTACACTCACGAGTCACAAAGTGGCTTTTTTGGTATTTATGGATCATTATATGGGCTATTTACACACTCATGGAATCAAAATGCTAGGATACATACCAATAGCTGGGGCACATCAAACTTAGGCAATTACAGTCAGACATCATCTAATGTAGATGATTTCGTAAGCGATTATCCGGGCTATATGGTCCTATTTTCTGCCGGTGATATCGGAGGCACTAATGATTCGGGAATCACCCCTCCAGGTACCTCTAAGAATGCTCTAACAGTGGGTGCTTCAACAACTGGGTCATATGGTTCAGAACCTTCAGGAAGTGTAGTTTCTTTCTCATCACAAGGATTGACCAATGATGGCAGAATCAAGCCAGAAATTGTCGCACCCGGAGTCCTCATATGCTCAGCAAGAGCGGAGGAAGCAACTCTGGTCGATGGACAATCCTGCTCCGAATTAACACATGATGACGGTACTACGCCACTTTATACCGCAATGAATGGGACCTCAATGGCAACCCCAGTCGTTGCGGGTGCTTCCGCGCTCGTCCGACAGTTCCTTAGATCTGAAGGAATCAGTGAGCCCAGATCTGATCTGATTAGGGCAATTCTAATCAATGGGGCTGTAGATATCGGAGACAGTAATGTGCCTAATCCCTCCGAGGGATGGGGACAACTATCACTTGACAATAGCCTATTCCCAGTGTCAGAAAATGGAGTGGAAATGAACGTTATGTATGATTATTCAAGAGAGCTTTTTCCAGGTCATGGATTCACCTACACATTCGATGTAAGTCCCGGTGCAGGACTGGATGCTACTCTGGCTTGGAACGATCTAAAAGGGTCATCAGTCGCAAATCAATCAGCTTCTCGTTTAGTTAACGATCTTGATCTTTCTGTTACCGCCCCCGATGGGACAATTTATCTTGGTAACGAATTCATATCTGGATTCAGTGTATCTGGTAACTCCGTAGACTCTCTGAATAATCTTGAAAGAGTAAAAATTCAAGATGCCTTGCCCGGTACTTGGACTGTTAGAGTAGGAAATTCAGGAGGGGATACTCAAGGCTACTCTCTGGTTTTCTCTGCAATAGCGAGTGAGATTAGTGAGGCTGATCTAACCGTTTTCGAAGGATCTCTATCTACTTCAGTGGAGAATCCTTTGCAAGGCGACACTATTCTAATTGAGGCTGCTTGGGGCAATCAAGCCACCGCTACGGCTTCACAATATAATGTGGAAATCCACGACGTGACCACTGGAAACTTATTGCACACCTCAAGACGCTCATCAATAGCAGGAGGTGGACTTGATTCACTCTCATTCCCCTACTCATTCTCATCAACAGGTGAGCACATACTCAGACTCTCGCTCGACTCATCTTCCGAGGTATACGAGTTGAATGACGAGGCCAATGGTATCAACAATAACATAGCCGAAATAGTTGTAGAAGTTTCTCAGATAGGAGTAAGGATTACTCCTCTTCTGGAAACTGGAAATCTACCGACTAATCCTTTGGAATTTGAAGATTCAAGAACTAGGGTTATGAATCCAAGGGAGACCAATTCTGTATACTTCCCCCTCGAACTTAGAAATGAAGGAACCTCAACTATATCCGTTCAACTAAGCGTTTCTCCTGTAAATGTTGTTTCAGAGAATGGGGTCCTGCAACCACCATCCGATGAATGGTGGAAAATCCTCAATCAAACAGGACCTTGGGAACTAGGGCCGATGGGAAGCGAGGGAGATAGTATAGTGATCGAGCTAAATCTAACCGCTCATCCTCAATCTACTTCTTCGTCCCTTCCAGGCGAAGTTTATGCTCTCCCGGGTACGTTTGTAACAGACCTTAATTTGTTCGATGTAAACGCTCCCACCGTGAATAACGTAATCAGACTGGAAGCGGAGGTAGAAAGAATCGAGGGGCTGGTCACAGTTCTAGCTGGAGAGGGAGGAGCAGAGGCCGAACCTGGAGACTGGGCCTCTTTCTCGCTGGCAGTAGGAAATGATGGAAACGGGCCCACTCGATATATGGTATCATGTTCAACTGAAAATTCATGGCCAGTCAATATCTGGGATTCCCAATCTTCAGAACTCCTTACTGACCCCATAGGTAGGTTACTTTACACCACTCTGCCAATAAAAATCAGGGTTCCTAAATTACCAAATGGTGAGCCCGCCGCGGGAAGTATTGAGGATGTCACATGTGTGACTGAATCTGTTAACGATCCTTCGTTGAGTATTTCTGACACAGTGTCTGTACTCGTTTTGGCCAATGATGACTTCGGAACAGATATATTTTCAGATTCTGGCAATCCACTAGGGCCGTTGGCATTAGCTTCCGATAGGGCAGTCATAAACGGAGATATGGTGACTACGATATTAGAAGTCAGCAATGATGGCAATATCCCGATGACATTTGAAGTGGATGCTTTCTCTTCTCTCAACACTTGGCCCATTCAGATTATTCACGAGGAGGAGGAATCAATGGATGCTATCTCTGTTGAAATATTATCCGGCCAAGTAGCAGTTTTCCAGATCAATACACTGGTTCCAATGGCGGCCCAAATGGGAGAGTCCAATACAATCACTACGAGGGTAACCCAAATCGGAGGACATGTGATTTCTAATGGAACCAAGCTAGTTGTCAGAGAATTGGCAGAACTGGATATCTCTGGTGACTCCTCTATTTCCGCAGCACCGGGACTGTCAGGGGTAGCGAATATTATGATTCAGAATTCGGGCAATGTTGATCTGGTAGTGTCACTGACTCTCGGCAGCATACCATCGGATTGGTCTGGTGGATTCATGACTGCTGGAAGTTTCGCAATGAATATGAATCAGCAAGCAGTCGTTTCTGTCGCTTTAGAGCTACCAGGTGCCGTTCCAGCAGGCCCACAGGAAGAATCGATTCCTGTAATAATTGAATTTACAACGCCTGCCTTCGTGACACATTCCGAAACTGTTTGGCTAGATGTGATAGTCCTGTCGTCCGCATGGCTAGATCTTTCTGTTCCGGATGACACTGTAGAAGACGTATCCCCTGGGAATCCCGCTACTTTCGACATAACCCTGCAGAACATTGGTAATTCTCAGACCGAAGTCTACGTCGAGGTAGTAGGCGATGAGAATTGGGAATTTGATGTCGACCCATCATCAGCAGGAACAATAGAGCCCGGTGAATCTATCTCTATAGAGGTATTAGCAGACCCACAGGGTGACGCAGAGTATGGCATTATTGAGCTGGACGTCTTTGCAAATGGTACAGGGCAAATTGAGGTTTCAACTAACGCATACCTAAAATTGCAGGTTAGCAAAGCGAGGGAGTCCACAGAAGGAATCATTCCTTCATGGGCGGTAGGATTAATCTTTATTATCGTAGTATCAGCATCTGCCATATTGATTGTTAGGGCGAGAAGGTCTTCTTCACTGGCGACTCGTCCCGATGAAGAGCTTATTCCTCCCGGATCAGCTCTACTCACTGGATCTACTAACGAGAGAAGAGCCGCTGCTCTGGAGACTAGTGCTTCAGGAGAAGTCCTTACTGGAACCGTATCTGAGCAAGAACTGAATGACGCAATCTCCTCATCATCACTCCCCTCATTAAATGTGGAAAAGGCACCCGAAGGAGCCCCTCCACTGCCTCTTTCGGGTCTTCCAGAAGGATGGACAATGGAGCAATGGGCCGCGTACGGTAATATGTGGTGGGAACAGAACCGTCCGTGAGCGTTATCAGTGTTAGCCGCTTGGCATGCCCATGTCTGCAATATCTAGTCAAGCATCTTCCATCATACTATTCGGCCCTCCCGGGGCCGGTAAGGGAACCCAAGCAGTAAGGATTAGCCAAACTACTGGGAAGCCACAGATTTCCACTGGTGACATGCTCAGAGAAGCAGTAAGAGCGGGTACTGATTTGGGGAATGAGGCCAAGGGATATATGGATCGTGGATTACTGGTTCCAGATTCAATAATCATCGGTCTGATATCTGAGAGGCTCAAACGCTCAGACGCCTCAGGAGGAGTTCTCTTTGATGGGTTCCCGCGAACTATCGCCCAGGCCGAGGAATTATCCAGTATAGCTGAAGTATCAATGGTAATTATGATACAAGTTCCCGATGAAGATATCGTGGAGAGGATAGTTGGAAGGAGAATGGATCCTGAAACAGGAGACATTTACCACATAAAATTCCGACCAGCCCCCTCGGAAATACTCCCTAGGCTTATTCAGAGAAAGGACGATAACGAGGAAACTGTAAGAAGTAGGCTCAACGCATATCATCAGCAGACAAAACCCCTTTCAGATTGGTATCACAAACTGTCTGAAAAGACAAATTTGAGGGTAATTTCAGTAGATGGAAGAGGAAGCATAGATGAGGTTGCAGAATCAATCAACCTAGAGCTAGAGGTGTTTTGATTGTCGGGCAGGTTCCGCGGGAGATCAAATCTGAAAAAGGCATTAGCCGCAGAAGCAATAGACGACCTACATAACGTTCTGAATGAAAGTAACGAGCAGAATCTTTCCGATGCCTCCGCTAGATTAATTCTAAGAATCGGTAAGAAGTACGGAGCTAGAATGAAAAATTATAGCGGTATTGCAATATGCAGGTCATGTAATGTAGCAATGGTTCCTGGAAGGAACTCCACAGTTAGGATTCGTTCCAAGTCAATCAAGTATACATGTGGAATATGCGGTAGAACCAAAACTATGGGCCCCTCGTTCAGAGGTTATTAGTATGTCTAAAATTCCAACTAGAATTGCAAGGGAATCTTCGGATTCAGAACTCCCAATAACTGTTAGGATAGGAAAGTCAGGATTGGTTGACTCAGTGATAGATGAACTTAAAGATCAACTTTCAAGCAGGTCTTTAGTCAAGATTAAGCTTAACCGAGGAGTAGCAAATGGGTCTTCCGAGAGAACTGAGATTTTTTCTACCTTAGCTACTAAAACATCATCGATTGTTTCATTCAGTCGAGGAAATATCGTGGTTCTTTGGTCAGGAAAATAATGTAAGTAAGTCTTGAGTCTACATCAGTGATATATTTAGGTATAATTTGTCTCGAGACACCATGTATCTTGCAAGAGCGCTTGCGGCGACATCCGATCCAGGAGTATGGACACCTGCAGAAATGCCAGATTGGGCGGTTCCCGCTGCATTTGGTATTCTTACCATCGTCTATGCACTGATAGTTTTCGAAATCGTCCACAGGGCCCTGGCAGCGGCCGTTGGTGGAATAGTGGCGGTAGTCACTCTTCATCTCATTGGAAACGGGCCAGATCTAGGTACCGTGGTAACTTGGATAGACGAAGAGACAATTGGTCTACTAATTGGGATGATGGTAATTGTTGATATCCTTGGCAAGACAGGAGTTTTCGAATGGGCCGCGGTTCAGGCATATGCGTTAAGCGGTGGCTCCATATGGAGATTATCGATAATACTCTGTACAATAACGGCCATTTTCTCAGCATTTTTGGATAATGTGACCACGATACTCCTAATTGTCCCTGTTACAATACAGATAGCTAAGGTTCTGAATCTAGAGCCTATACCCTTGATAATCGCGGAAGTAATGTTCTCAAATATTGGAGGGGCGGCAACACAAATTGGGGACCCACCTAACATCATAATCGGAGCACAATTGTCATCTCAGGCACTTTCCGACAATGTAATTCTTGCAGATCAAGGAATAGCTTTCATTGACTTCATTGTCCACGTGGGGCCTGCTGTAATAATCGCTATGGCACCTTCATTCTGGCTTCTATCTAAGTTGGAATCTGAAGGTCTTTCGGGAGAGCGGCATCGCAATTTAGAACTTCTACGACTTAGGTATAATATCAAGGATGCAGAATTATTGAAGAAATCAGGATTTATCCTGATTCTAGTTATTCTGGCGTTCTTCGCCCACTCAAGCTTCCCTCATCCTCTCTTTACAGTAGCCACCATAGCGCTTGGCGGGGCCGTTCTAATGCTACTAGTTACATCTCCTCATCATGTTGAAGAGCAGCTTGATGCAGTGGAGTGGACAACCATCATCTTCTTTGCAGGGCTATTCATTATGATTCATGGTTTAGAGCATATGGGCCTTATTGATGCAATAGCTGATGCCATTTCCTCTACTATTTCTCAAGCCTCAGAGGAAAATAGACTGATGGTCGCCGTCCTCCTCCTCCTGTGGGTATCGGCAATCGCGTCTGCTTTCATCGATAACATACCGTATACGGCAACTATGGTACCAGTAGTGATCGAGCTTGCAAGTAATCCAGAACTCAACCTGCAGCTAGGTCCACTGGCATGGGCATTAGCACTTGGAGCGTGTTTGGGAGGAAATGGTACGATAATCGGCGCATCAGCTAACGTTGTGGCGGCAGGACTGGCCGAAGAAGCAGGTTATGATATCTCATTCAATAGATTCTTCAAGACAGGGTTCCCAATAATGCTTCTAAGCGTGGCCCTTGCTACTGTATATGCCGTAGTTAGGTATGCAGTAGACTGGCCAAATGAGATGATCAAATGGGCAATCATAGCTGTGATGATGATAGCATCACTTTCACTACTTCCATCGATTTATGGAAAAGCTCCTACAGAAGGCGCGCACTATGAGGCAGAGTAGAAGAATTACTGCGACAGCATCAAGGGACGGTGCCTTGAGCCACTATTATGAGGGTGTGCGAGGTATGTGGTATGACCACTCGTTCTGGCATTTGTCTGACCTGCGGGACCGAAGAAAATGAAAAAAATATTTCTGGCGTAACAAAGAATCCACATAATCAGGAATCCCAGAAAACTACACTCCCATTCGATCTTCAAGAGTCTAACAGGAGAAAACTCGAAACTCCGGTTTTTGGACTCGAAGCCTCCCCTGAATATGATCAGACAGATAAATACCTAGAAAACAGTGAAAAATCATGCTTTATCGATAATATTCCCTTTGGAATCGAGGATGCTCCAAAATCTCCTCTTCCAGGGGGGCTAATATTTGGACTCTCAGATACTCCAGACAGTGAAGAATAACCGTGCTACTGAGAGATGTTTTCGACAGTTAATGAAAGCTAACTATCCCGGTTACTTCATATACCGAATGTGGGTCGCCGAGATGCTTTGTGTGCTCCTTGGTACAGTCGTGTATCAGGGTAAGAAGGTTGAGACCGCTTCGCCCTGCGGGGAGACGTAGTGGTCAGAGAAACCTGAATTGATATGCCTGGAATACCAGAGGAATCGCCTCTTCACTTGTGGAGGGGCGATTAAAACTCACACAGGTGGGTATGTGGAATCACAATGATGCTACAACCCGACTGGGGGATGGCTCGGCTCGAGAGCCGAAGAAGGTCGTGACAAGCTGCGATAAGTCGCGGGGAGAGGCATGAATCTCATGGATCCGCGAATTGCTGAATTGGACCTCCTGGCACTCAGTGCCATTCCTCGATATAAAGAAGGAAAGGGAACCCCCCGAACTGAAGCATCTCAGTAGGGGGAGGA